>Ga0153992_100322_pt1 | contig 13712 bp, 22 predicted proteins | sample TSNC076MetaG_FD_104683 | JGI IMG/M metagenome (GOLD analysis project Ga0153992, IMG submission 104683) | Attine ant fungus gardens microbial communities from North Carolina, USA - TSNC076 MetaG | ecosystem: Host-associated > Fungi > Mycelium > Unclassified | place: USA: North Carolina, Lumber... | reverse complement strand
TAGGGTACAGCCACTGTAGTAGTAGTATAAATAAGGCTGCAATCCAACGAAGAACTCCATCAAGTTCTTCCTGAACATCCACCTAGGGTGACCACTAAGAACATTCACTGTTCCTTGGTAACATTCCTGAGATATCAGCAATTTAGTGTCTGGTGACTTGGTGATCACTGACTGATCTGCTGATAACTCAGTGAATACTGATCGCTTTGAGACGTTTTTGGTACTGTTTGGAAGGTCTTCTTAAGGGCTTTTGGTGGCCATCTAGATCGTTGAAATCGGTCAAGTATTCCTGGAGTTATGGTCTGAATGAAGTTTGTGACACATTCTGTATTTACCCTTATTTACAAAGTCCCATGTATCTCTTTTGAGTTATCCCCTCTCACATCCATTGATTTCCTAATAAAAGAAAAGAAAAGGAAAAGAAAAATAAATAATGACTTAGTTGTTTGGCCAAGTCATGATAGTCATCATATACCAAGTGAAAGTAAATGTATACTACAAAAATCATGTAAAGAGGATAAGAATAGATGTATACAACTTGGGAAAGACAGATGTGATACTAGGAATACCATAGTTGCAGGCACACAACCCTGAGATAAATTAGGAAACAGAAGAGTGTCATGACTTGGCAAAATGGCTAAGTTATTATTTATTCTTTTCTTTTCTTTTCCTTTCTGGACTTACTACACAAGAATGGAGTGTGAGAAAGTATAATATAGCTAAGTGTCACAGAGTTACAGGGTTATGAGTCACAGTTAGGTGATGTTACATGACTAAGTCACATAGGAACTATGGGAAGATAGTACACAGACCATGAAGTAGTTATATAAGTAGTATAGGAAATTTAACAGGAACTCCATTGAGTTCTCCTTGTCAACTCAGACTTGGAGGGTGATCAAGTCGTCTAGGCTAAGTCACTATACCAGAACTCAATATCCATTTCTTGAGCACTGTCTGCCTTGGACCTTGCTCACTCTTACTCTCATATAAATCAACTCTTGGCCAGTGGTCATCATGATCACTAGCCACCTCTATATATAGCTGGGCCCTTGGCTTAAGGGGACTTTGCAGTCAGTTAGGGACTACTGGTGGAAATGCAGTACCAAACCCAGGGATTGTGTTCTAGACCTGACCTTGCAACTAGGTAGTGTTATTAGTTACTGTTTTCTTAGTAAAAACCTTGTGCTGCACTCTATTGTGAGTGGTACATGAAGAGAAGTAACGGTTACTTCTAGAAGACCATCTAGAGTAGGGATCCTCTCCTTGAGGTGATAGTTTAACTTTATTATTAAGGCAGTAGTTAGTAGGGCAGTAGGTACCTGGCTGGGTAAAGATCTTGTGCCCCAGCAGACATAGTTGTAATTAGCAAGAATCAACATTACTTCCATACCTTTGCAGAGATGTAGCACTATGTCTTTGCAACAATACAATTCATTAATGAGCAACTTGCTCAAACAGAAGCATACCCTTACTTCATTAAGGACAAAATTAGAAGGAAAGAAAGAACAAGAATGTTGGAGTTGCAAAGGGTTTGGGCACCTGGTCCGAAATTGCAGGAATAAGGAAGGAAAGGAGAAGAGGGGAACCACTTCCCAAAATAAATTTGAAGTATTGTCAAGTAGGGTGATATAGCATGACGTGAAGGAGAGAATGATAAAGAAGCAGGAGACAGTGAAAGTAGAATATTTTAAGTGTGGAGAGAAGGGACACAAGTGCAGAGAGTGTCCTTTTTGGAAAGGAGAAAAGAAGTTATGAGTGGTAGAAGAGGCAGCATATGTAGCCATACCACAAAAGGTACAGCAAAAAGAGTGGAGGAGGAGTCTGGTGCACATCCTATGACAAAAAGCACAGGAGTACTGTGGAGAGGGCATTCCAGATGAGGCATGCCTGTTAGAGCTGGAGTGGTATACAAAGGAGGTGATAGTATCATATGTGGAGTGTGAAAGGTGTAGACGGAAAGAATGCCATGTGGAGAAGAATAGAGAACAGGGGATGATTTTAGACAGGCAGAAGTGGTATGGATATTAGAAAAGAAAGGAGACAGAGGCAGCATGCCCCAAAAAGAGAAAGGTGCAGCAGAGCAGTGTACAGGCAGGAGTCCTGGAAAGCACAGCAAAAGAGGAGGGTAGGTAAAGGAAGATCAGACAAACCTTCAAAATGCTGAGAGAAGTGTAGTTGAATATTGGGATAGAAAAGATAGACACTCATGAGGGTGTTACAGTAAAAGCACTCTTGGATAGTGGCACAATAGGAATGTTCATGGATAAGAGGACAGCAGCAAAACATGGGTTTATGCTGTAGAAACTAAAAAGACCCATAATGGTCAGAAATGTGAATGGGACAAACAATAGTGGAGGAGCTATTATACATCAGGTAGAAGCAAATATGTACTACAAGGGTCATATAGAAAGGATGAGGATGTATGTATGTGACTTAGGAAAAATGGAAGTAATACTAGAAATGCCGTAGTTACAGGCACATAACCCAGAAATCAATTGGGAAACTGGAGAAGTAAAAATGACAAGATGTCCACCTTTATATAGTAGAACAAAACCAAGAGGAGTTGAGAAAGGAAAAAGAGTAGCAGCCCTAGAGGAAGAGAAAATTATCAGATGGGCAATCTATGACAAGAAAGATTGGGAAAAAGAAAAGGAAATTGAAGAGTTGGTCCCAAGGAAATTTCTAAAATGGAGGAAAGTGTTTGGGAAAGTAGAGTCAGAAAGAATGCCAACTAGAAAAGTTTGGGATTATGCTATCAATCTCAAGAAAACATTCAAACCACAGAAGGGAAGAATTTATCCTTTATCCAAAAACGAGAGAGAGAAGGTCCAGAACTTTGTAGAAGATCAACTGAGAAAGGGGTATATCAGACCATCAAAATTCCCTCAAATGTCACTAGTCTTCTTTGTGGGCAAAAAGGATGGGAGTAAGTGGATGGTAATAGACTACTGCAACCTAAATGACTAGACTGTTATAACACAGCCAAAAACGGCTAAGTTATTATTTATTTTCTTTTTCTTTTTCTTTTAATTAGGAAATTGGTGGAATGACTAAAAGAGATGTGTGGGAGTTTATAAATAGAAGTAAACACAGGAGGTGTATAAGTAGTGTACTATAATCAAATGAGAACTTCATTGAGTTCTCCTTGTTAACTCGGACTGGGAGTAGTTCTAAGACATCTCAGTCTAAGTTCTTACACTAGAACTCAATTCCTTTATTGGCACTGCTCATCATAGAGCCTTGCCACTCTTACTCTCTTATCTTCCTTGGTATCTAAGTGATACAACTCAGGACCACTACGACATAGCTGGGCCCTAGGCTTAAGAGGACTTTGCAGTTAGTTAGAAACTGCAGATAGAGGTATAGTACCAAGCTCAGGTATCATCGCTAAGACCTGACCTCACAATCAAGTGGGCTAAGTAGTTACTTGTACTACTTTACACTATAAACTTTGTGCTACAGGTGCATTGTTATCTATTTATGCAGAAAAGTAACACTGCATCCTTAAGAAAGTGTTTAGGTTAGGGATTCTCTCCTTGAGGTAATAGTATAACCATAGTATTAGGGCAGTAGGTGTCTAGCTGGGTAAAGATCTTGCGCTCCAGTAGTCATAACATTAGTAAGATCACTTCTATTTTGACTTCTCTGGAAATGTAGTACCATGTCTCTGGAACAATACAACTCTCTTATGGGCAGTATGCTTAACCAATGGCATGCCTTGGCCAAACTAAGGGCAGAAATAGAGGAAAGGGAAGGAAGGACATGTTGGAGGTGTAAAAGGTTTGGGCACCTAGTCTGTAACTATAGAAATAAGAAAGGGGAGGCAGAGGGGAAACCAATTCCCTAGAATAAGTTTAAAATAATAGCCAGCAGGGTGATGCAGTATGGAGTAAAGGAAGAAGTAGAGATAAAGCAACAGGAAAGGGAAGAGGAGGTAAGATGCTTCTGATGTTGGGGGTTAGGACACTACAAGTGGGAGTGTCCGAATATTAAAGCTAAAAGGAAGAGAAAGAAGGAAGGAGAAGTAGCACATGTAGTCAGGCCACAAAAGGCGCAGCAGGCAGAGAGGTCAGTGCATTCCAAGTGGGAAAAGGCACAGAAATACTATAGAGAGAAGAATGTACCAGAAGATACATAGCTGTTAGAGTTAGGATGGATGACAGAAGAAGTTGTAGCGACCTACATAGAATGTAGATAGTGTAGAAAGAAAAAAATGCATAGGGAAAACAACAGAGGACAAGGAGTCCTCAGAGGAAGAAAGTTAGAGAAAGCCAAGTAGTGTAGATGTCCAAAGTAAAGGAGAAAGAAAAAAGAAGCAGCATGCCCCACAAAGGAAAAAATGCAGCAAGGCAGGGCATGGGTAGAAGACACAGCAAGAGAAGTGAGAAGAATGTTCAAAATACTGAGAGAAGTATGGATGGACATAGGAATAGAAAAGGTGGATATATACAAAGGTATAACAGTAAAAGCACTCCTAGACAATGGTGCAATGGGGATGTTTAAAGATTGGAAGATAGTAGCAAAACATGGATTTAGGCTGCAGAAATTGGAGAGACTGATAATGGTTAGAAATGTCGATGGGACCAACAACAGTGCAGAAGCTATTACCTATCAGGTGGAAGCAAACATATACTACAAAGGCCATGTAGAAAAGATGAGAATAGATGTGTGCAATCTAGGAAAAACAGATGTTATATTGGGGATGCCATGGTTGCAAGCACACAACCTAGAGATAAATTAGAAGACCAGAGAAGTCAAGATGACAAGGTACCCACTATTGTGTGGAAGGAATACAAGGCTAAAGGAGAAAAAGGTAAGAAAGAGAGTAAAAAGAGTAGTGACACTGGAAGAAGAGAAGATCGTGAGATGGGCAGTGGATGATAAGGAAGACTAGAAAAGGGAAGAAGAAGTCAAGGTAGACCATAGGAAAATTGAGAAAATGGTACTGCAGAAACTTCTTAGGTAGAGAAAGGTGTTTGAGAAAATGGAGTCAGAGAAGATGCCAACAAGAAAAATCTGGGATCATGCCATAGATCTCAAGGAGACATTTAAACCACAAAAAGAAAGGATTTATCCTCTTTCCAAAGACGAGAGGGAGAAGGTTCAGAAATTTGTGGATGACCAGTTAAGAAAAGGGTATATTAAACCATCAAAGTCCCCTCAGACATCACCAGTTTTCTTTGTAGGTAAGAAAGATGGAAAGAAGAGGATGGTTATAGACTATCATAGCCTAAATGAACAAACTGTAAAGAATAATTACCCTCTGCCACTAATTACAGATCTAATCAACAACATAGGGAGTAAGAAAGTATTCACTAAAATAGACTTACGATGGGGCTTTAACAATGTGAGGATAAAGGAGGGGGATGAGTGGAAGAGAGCATTTACTACATATGTTGGATCCTTTGAGCCAACTGTTATGTTTTTTGGGATGACAAATTCACCAGCTATGTTCCAAGCAATGATGAATGAGATCCTGAGAGATATGATTAATGAAGGAAAAGTAGCAGTATTTGTGGACAATATGCTAGTTAGGACAGAAACAGAAGAGGGATATGATGAGATAGTAGAGGAGGTCCTGAGAAGGTTAGAAGAGAATGACTTGTATGTCAAGCCAGAGAAGTGTGCATGGAAAGTAAGGAAGATTGAATTTTTGGATGCAGTTATAGGACCCAGTGGAATAGAGATAGAGAAAGAGAAGGTGGATAGGGTACTGAGTTGGCCAGAGCCAAGAAATATGAAAGATGTTAGGAAATTTTTAGGCCTCACAAATTATTACAGGGGGTTTATTAAGGACTTTGCTCAAGTAGCTAGGCCAATGAATATGCTAATGAGGAAGGACGTAAAATGGAGGTGGAAAGGAGAAGAACAGGCTGCATTTGACAAGCTCAAAAAGGCCTTCATAATGAGACCAGTACTAGCAGCCCCAGACTTAGACAAAGAGTTTAGGGTAGAGGCAGATGCCTCAAATTATGCAACTGGAGGAGTGCTCTCAATAAAGTGCTCCAATGACTTATGGAGACTGGTAGCTTTTATTTCAAAATCTCTAAGTGATACAGAAAGGAATTACAAGATACATTACAAGGAAATGTTAGCAATAACCAGATATCTAGAGGTGTAGAGGCATTTCCTAGAAGGAACAATAGTAAAATTTGAGATTTGGACAGATCATAAAAATCTTGAATACTTTATGAAAGCACAAAAGTTGAATAAACAATAAGCTAGATGGGCACTGTACCTATCAAGATTTGACTTTGTGTTAAAACATGTTCCTGGAACAAAGATGGAGAAGGCAGATAGCCTGAGCAGGAGGCCAGACTGGGAGGTTGGAGTAGAAAGAGACAACAAGGATGAGACATTGGTAAAGAAAGAATAGTTAGAGAATAGAAGGACAGAAAAGATAGTAGTAATAGTAAAGGAAATGGATCTATTGGAGAAGATAAGACAGTCAAGAGTAAGAGATGACAAAGTAATTAAAGCAGTAGAAGAGATGAAATAAGTAGAAGTAAAAGTTCTAAGAGACAAAGAGTAGAAGGACATAGATGGTGTAATGTATAAAGAAGAGAAGGTGTATGTATCCAAGGATGAGGTGCTTAGAGCAGAAATAATCAGGCTACATTATGATATACCTGTAGGAGGACATGGAGAACAGTGGAAAATGGTAGAGCTAGTCACAAGAAATTTCTGGTGATCAGAAGTAATGAAGGAAGTGAAACGATATGTAAAAGGTTGTAACTCTTTCCAGAGGAATAAAAACCACACAGAACAGCTGGCAGGCAAATTAATGCCCAACTCAATACCTAAGAAACCTTGGACACATATATCGGCAGATTTTATCACCAAATTGCCAATAGCACAGAGATATGACTCAATCTTAGTAGTAGTAGACAAATTAACAAAAATAGTCCATTTCATCCCTACTACAGAAAAAACATTGGCAGAAGGGCTAGCCAGGTTGTTTAGAGATAATATGTGGAAGCTGCATGGGTTATCTGAGAGCATTATCTCAGACAGAGGACCGCAGTTCATAGCAGGATTAATGAGGGAGCTAAATCAAATGCTAGGGATTGAGAGCAAAATGTCAATGGCATTCTACCCTTAGACAGATGGCCAAATGGAAAGGGTTAATTAGGGATTAGAACAGTACCTAAAAATGTTCATTGACCACTGACAAGAACAGTAGCCAGACTAGTTAGGAATGGCAGAGTTTGTCTACAACAATAAGGTACATTCAGGCACAAAGACATTATTCTTTAAGGCAAATTATAGACAAGATCCTAGGATGGAGTTTGAGATGAGAAGAAGAGGAAAATATGAAGGAATAGAGAAATTCATGATAAAAATGAAGGAGGTTCAGGAAGAAGCAAAAGCAGTGCTAGGAAAAGTGCAAGAAGAAATGAAGAAATATACAGATAGGAAGAGGGCAGAAGTTGACAAGTATAAAGTAGGAGACTTAGTAATGCTAAGTACTAAGGATCTGAAATATCAAATGGTCGGAAGGAGGACAGAAAAGCTGATAGAGAGGTTTGTAGGCCCCTACAAGATTAAGAAGATCATATTATCAAATGCAGTAGAATTAGAACTACCTAAACCAATAAAAATACATTCAGTAGTTAATGTCAGTAGAATACGAAGATATGTAGAGCAAGTAGAAGGGCAGAGAAAGGAGCAACCAGCTCCAGTTGTAATCAAGGGAGAATAAGTGTGGGAAGTAGAGAGGATTCTGAACAAACAGTGGATACAAGGAAAAGATAAGTACCTGGTACGATGGAAGGGATTCACAGCAGAATCAGATACTTGGAAAGGAAAGAAAAATCTGAAAAATACAAAAGAGGCAGTCAAAGAGTATGAAAAGGAATACCAGCAAGGCATAGAAGATGTAAGACAACAAGAGAGGGAGGAAGAAACATTTAGAAGGGGAGAACTGCCAGGATGATTTACAGCAAAAAAGCTATTTGGATGGTCAGACAAACAATATGACAAGGAATATTGGAGGAGACTGGAAAGAAATTGGAAACAATGGAAAGGAGGATAAACAAGAGGACAAAGAACTATAGAAACAATAAAGAAGAAAGAAAAAGAAATCAAGCAGGAAAGTTCAGGGCTCAAGGAGTGGACAGAAGAAGATGATAATAAAATGGGGAATATTTGCAGCCTATACTATGAACTATAAAAATCCTCAGGATGAGGAATCTTGAAAGGAAGGTAGTGTCATGACATAGCCAAAAACAGCTAAGTCATTATTTATTTTCTTTTTCTTTTTCTTTTAATTAGGAAATTGGTGGGATGACTAAAAGAGATGTGTGGGAGTTTATAAATAGAAGTAAACACAGGAGGTGTATAAGTAGTGTACCATAATCAAATGGGAACTCTATTGAGTTTTCCTTGTCAACTCAGACTAGGAGTAGTTCTAAGATGTCTTAGTCTAAGTCTTATAGTAAGGGGAGTAAAAACACTAGTAGAAGATGGAAACCTAAGCAAGAGAATTAAAAAGGTGTAGAAAGAGGACAAAAAGATAGTAAAAGCAGTAGAAGAGCTAAAGAAAGCAGGAATGAAAAGCCTTTGAGACAAGAAGTAGTCAATAGAGGAAGAAGTAGTCATGAAGGAAGAACAAATATATGTCCCAGAACAGGAGCTAAGAGGAGAGGTAGTACATCTATACCATAATACACTAGTAGAAGGATATAGAGGAAGATGGAAAACAACAGAGTTGGTTACAAGAAATTACTGGTAACCAGGAATTATAAAGGAAGTAGGAAGATATATAGATAGATACAATGCCTATCAACAATATAAGAACAGAAGTGAAGCCCCAGTAGAGAAGCTCATACCAAACGCAATTTTGGAGAAACCATAGAGTTATATCTTAGTAGACTTCATCATGAAGTTACCTCTAGCATGGAGATATAATACAATCTTAGTAGTGTATGACTGGTTTAGTAAAATGGTACACTTTATAGCAACTACAAAGAAAACATTGGTAGAAGAGCTTGCTAGACTGTTCAGAGACCATGTCTGAAAGCTCCATGGACTTTTGGAAAGTATTATATTAGATAGAGGGATATAATTTGCAGTGGGAATGATGGTATTATAAGAGCTCCAAAAGGAGAAAAGTTTCCCAAGCATTCAAATATTTAATCCAAAACTCCAAGACATACAATAGGGTTGAGATATAAATAGTGTGGGAACTAAGGTCATATGACAAGGTCAGGTGATCACAGAACATTCTGGAAGGACATATGACCATGGACTAAGAGTACAGCCACTGTAAAAATAGTATAAGTAAAAGTTCAATCCAACAAAGAACTCCATCAAGTTCTTCTTGAACATCTATCTAGGGTGATCACTAAGGGCATTCACTGCCTATTGATAACAGATGGAGGAGTTAAATGAGTTGTTAAACATATAGATAAAGCTATTAATGGTCTACCACCCCCAGACAGATGGGCAGACAGAGAAAGTGAATTAGAAGTTGGAGCAGTATTTGAGAGTTTTTATTGACCATAGACAAGAACAGTGGCTAGACTGGTTGGGGATAGCTGAATTTGTCTATAACAACAAAATATATTCAGCTACAAAAATATCTTTATTTGAGGCTAATTACAGTCAAAACCCAAGAATGGGGTTCAAAGGGAGAAGAAAGGAAAAGTATAAAGCAATAGAAAGGTTGTTATAAGAGCCCAAAAAGGAGAATAGTTTTCCAAGCATTTGAATACTCGATCCAAAACCTCAAGACATACAATGGGGTTGAGATATAAATAGTGTGGGAACTAAGGTCATGTGATAAGGTCAAGTGATCACAGAATATTCTGGAAGAATATTGTTATGAGAGCCCCAAGCAGGAAAAAGTCTCCTATGTATTCAAACACTTAGTCCAAAACCTCAAAGTGTACAATGGGGTTAAGATATAAATAGCAGGGGAACTTAAGAAGCCAAGTCACATGATAAGGTCACAAGGTTGTAGAACATTCTGGAGGAACATGTGATTGTGGACTAGTAGCAGTACAGCCATTGTAAAAGTAGTATAAGTAGTAGTCCAATCCAATAAAGAACTCCATCAAGTTCTTCTTGAACATCCACCTAGGGTAATCACTAAGGACACTCATTGTCTCTCGATAACATAAGAACTCGATTCCCAATGGTGACCTCACATCTCGCAGCCTCACCACCCACTTACTCTCACATTTTTCTCACTAGTAAGCACAGTACTCACAAGCTTTTTGGATAGTGGGCCCTAGCTGTAAAGGGGACTTCTCAGTCAGTTAGGGACTGAGGGAGGAGTCGAGATACCAAGTCCAGGTATCCTGCTTGAGTCCTGACCTCACAATTGGACGTTGCTCTTTACTTCTTTCTCCATATAAACTCTGTGCTACATTCCATTGTGAACGGTATATGCAGGAGATTGGTGGTTATTCCTTAGGAAGCCACTTAGTGTAGGGGTCCTCTCCTTAGAGGCAATCGTATACCAAATTTGATTAGGGCAGTAGTCAGTAAGGCGGTAGGAATCCAGACAGGTAAAGATTGTATGCCCTGTTGGATATAGGCCTTAGTTAGCAACCCTGGATCAAGAATCATCAGAGTACAAGCCATCACCATCACCATCACCATCACTACTACCACCACCATACAATATGTCCCAACAACAACAGGGGGAAACCCCTTCTAGAGAGGAACAACTCCTCGCTATGATCGCCACCCTGCAGCAGCAGGTTAACACCATGTTCCTCCAGCAACAAGGGAGCAGGGTAGAGGCCGCAAGGCCTCAAGTCTTTAGTAGGAAAATGGAGGAAGTAAGCACATTTGTAAATGCAGCTCGACTATACATCAGAATGAAGATGACAGAGGAGGTGGGAGTGACCCAGGTAGCCTGGGTATTATCATACGTGCAAGAAGGAATAGTAAAGGTGTGGAAAGATAACCTGTTGGACGAGTTAGCAAAAGGAGAATCAGAGGTGGAGTCAGCAGAACAGTTGTTTGCAAAGATAAGGAACAACTTCAGAGAAACATCAGAGGAAGAAAGAAAGATAAAGCAGCTAAGAACAATCGAGTAGGGGAGAAGGACCTGCAATGAGTATGTACAGGAGTTTAAAAAGGTCGCCAGGGAGAGCAGCTATGAGAAAAGACCTCTCATCGAAAAATTCAAAAGGGGATTGAATGGGGCCATCAGAAGGAAGTTGGCCAAAGCAGAGGAACCACCTACCACCATTGGGGAGTGGCAGAAAAGGGCAGTAAGATTGGACAGGAATCAAAAACAAAGCAGGGCAGAGGAAAGAGTGCTGGAAAGAAATGTAGCGCGTCCAGGGAGAAATGCACAGCCAAAAGGAGGAGGATCATACGGAGGAAGAGAGGAACAAATAACATGGAAAACGGGAGGGGGATACAGAGGAGGAGGTGGTAGAAATATGACTAATAGAGGGGGAGCTCAAACGGGTCCAAGGAGAGACCCAAATGCAATGGATGTAGATAGAGGAAGAGGAGGAGATAGAATGTGCTACATATGTGGAAAATGGGGCCATATGGCCAAAAATTACTGGAAAAGACATAGGGAAAGAATAGTAGAAATGCCGTAGGAGTCGGCAAAAGAAAATGGAGGACAGTGAGCTCTTGGCTGGCCTCCAATAATATATACAGTGTATTGTGCCTGGAAAAACCGGGCAATAAATTGATGTCCACCAATACAACTGAAAGAGTAAGAGATATACGGTACACACTATGGCCATTGAGGGAAGTCTGGCTGAAAGTAAGGTTAGAGAAGCTGGAGAGTCATGAAAGAGTAGCAGTGAAGGCATTGTTGGATAGCGGTACAACAGATCTGTTCATGGACACAACCTTCACACAAAAAAAGGGGTTTAAGATGGAAAAGCTAAAAAAACCCCTCTTAGTTAGGAATGTAGATGGAACAGCAAATGCAGGAGGAGCTGTAATGTACCAGGTTGAGTGCAATATATTCTTCAAGGGACATATGGAAAGAGTGAGAATGGACATGTGCAACTTGGAAAAGACAGAGTTGATACTGGGAATGCTGTAGCTAGCAGCCCACAACCCAGAAATAGATTGGGAAAAGAGAGAGGTAAAGATGATGCGTTGCCTACCTATATGTAGAAAAAGAAAGCAAGAAGGAAAGGAGAAAAAAGTGAGGAAGACAGAAAAAAACGAGAACGAGGAAGTATTAAGAGAACTAGTGCCTAGGAGATTCTGGAAGTAGAAGAAAGTATTTGGAAAAAAGGAGTCAGAAAGGATGCCAGTGCAAAAGACCTGGGACCATGCCATAGAGCTAAAAGAAGGGTTTATGCCAAGAAAGGGGAAGGTATACTCACTATCGAAAGAAGAAAGAGAAGAAGTACAGAAATTCATAGAAGACCAATTGAGGAAAGGATACATCCGACCCTCCAAATTACCCCAAACATCACCAGTACACTTTGTGGCAAAAAAGGATGGTACCTGGAGGATGGTGCAGGATTATTGACACTTAAACCAGTGGACAATAAAGAATGAATACCCTCTACCCCTCATTGCAGATATATTGGATGGAGTAGGAAAGAGGAAGGTGTTTATGAAATTAGACTTGAGATAGGAATACAATAATGTCAGGATCAAGGAGGGAGATGAATGGAAGGTAGCATTCACAATACATATCAGAGCATACGAACCCACCGTCATGTATTTCAGGTTGGCAAATTCCCCAGCTACCTTCCAAGCAATGATGAATGACCTGTTCAGAGACCTTATAAACCAAGGGGACACAGCAACTTTCATTGATGACATTTTAGTAACCATGGATATGGAGGAAGGACATGATGAGTTGGTAAAGAAAGTACTGAGGAGACTAGAAGAAAATGATCTGTTCATAAAGCTGGAGAAATGCAAATGGAAAGTAAGGGAAGTAGAATTCCTGGGAGTAGTAATCGGCCCAAAAGGAGTAGAAATGCAGAAGGAAAAGATAGAGGGAGTCCTGAACTGGCCGGCATCTAGGAACATCAAGGAAGTGCAAAAGTTCCTAGGCCTTGCCAATTACTGCAGGAGGTTCATAAAGAACTTTGCTAGGATAGCAGCACCACTACATGTGCTAGTCAGGAAGGAGCAAAAGTGGAAGTGGGAAAAGGAGCAGGAGGAAGCGTTTGAGGAACTCAAGGTGGTATTCACTACAAAATCCATTCTGGCCATCCCAGACATTGATAGGGAGATAAGAGTGGAAACAGATGTCTCAGATTATGCGATAGGGGGGGGTGTTATCGACAAAGTGCGAAGATGGCAAATGGAGGCCAATGGCTTTCATCTCTAAATCGCTAAACACTACTGAGCAGAATTATGAAATTCACGATAAAGAGATGTTGGCAGTAATAAGATGCCTAGAAGCATGGAGGCATTATTTGGAAGGAGCAAAACTCGAATTTGAAATCTGGACAGATCACAAAAACCTCCAGTATTTTATGGCAAGTCAGAAATTAAACCAAAGACAAGTAAGATGGGCCCTATACCTATCATGGTTTAGTTTCACATTGAAGTACATTCCAGGAAAGAGCATGGAGAAGGCCAGACTGGCAGGATGGAGTGGAAAGAGATAATGAGAATCAGAAACTAGTGAAGCCGGAGTGGATTAGGAAAGCAGAAACAATAATAGAGGAGGAAAACCTAAAAGAAAGAATCAGGAAGGCACAGGAAGGGGATGAGAAAGTTGTAAAAGCAGTAGAGGAGCTGAAAAAGGCAGGAAT
>Ga0153992_100321_pt1 | contig 13723 bp, 11 predicted proteins | sample TSNC076MetaG_FD_104683 | JGI IMG/M metagenome (GOLD analysis project Ga0153992, IMG submission 104683) | Attine ant fungus gardens microbial communities from North Carolina, USA - TSNC076 MetaG | ecosystem: Host-associated > Fungi > Mycelium > Unclassified | place: USA: North Carolina, Lumber... | reverse complement strand
TATTGAATACTTCTTTGCATATTACATTGAGTATCTTTTTGCTCCCTTGGCTTAAAACACTGATTCCTATATACTCTACTAACTATCCTCAAACAAAGACTAGTTTAACTAGTACAAGTAATGCTTTGATATTAAATAACCTAATCCTTGAAATCAGTATAACTTTCTCTTTAAACCCCTTGTGCTTGTTTATAATTTGATAAAAAAAATTGCAAATATTTGTTTCATTTATCCCAAGTCCAAACCAACTTGCAACTTTTTTTTACTTTATTACATACTTAAATTCTGTAATAAACAATATCTTGATACTCTGTACTTTAAAAAATAGTACTACTATTAATAATAAAAGTATACTCTGATATTATATGACAATTCTATTATAACCTTAAGAAGTAACTCAGGTTATAACACTCAATAAAGACTTAAGGATAAATTGAAAGTAAAATGTAAGGGTAACTGGAGTGAAGTAGACTCTAGGAGAATCCTTAGTCATATCCTACTTCTAGATATATTACAACTTATCTCTACAAAAATCCTTAGAGATTAGGATAAGGCTTCTGGGATATACTTTACAGTATATATTATTATAACTTGGCAAAACAGCTAAGTCAATATTTATATTTATATTTATATTTATTTCTTTTAGTTTTCCAAAAATTAGATATATAAGACAGTTGGACACAAAGGTACTTGTTAGTGCAAGGTTGTAAAGACTTAAGCTTAACTGAGGTAGTTATTTAGAAAGAACTTAACAGAGTTTTCCATTAGATTGTTCTAGCTACTTATACAAATGTTTATTGGTCTGTGTACTTGTCTTCTGCAATCACATGACCCTTACTAATAAATATATATATCTTACATAATCTTTCCCATACTATTTATATCTTTCTTGTATTATATTCCTGGATATTTTCCATTAGATTAATGAATATATAGAAAATAGTTTCTTCTTGAAGAGCTATCTTATAATATGGTTCTCTCTTCAAGTTTTCTTGTTTCAAGGAATTTTTCTAATATCTCCAGTTTTCCTTTTATCTTTTCTTTCTTTGTCTCTTATATTCCTTATTTGACTATTTCTATAATACCTTTACTGTAAATCTCTCTGGTAGTTCTCTTAAAAACTTTTTTTTATTGTTTTCTTCTTCCTGTTATTTTATTTCTTCAACCTTTTCTCTATACTCTCTCTTAAACTCTTTAACCAGTTTTCTTACATTCTTCAAATTTTCCTTACTTTCCCAAGTATCTTTCCCTACTGTATACCCTTTCTATTGTACCAAAAATTTCTCTTTTTCTCTCATTGTTCTTTTATTCAGTATTCTTTTTATCTCAAATTCCTCCTTCTCTTTAATGATAACTGGTTTTGGTAGGGTCTTCTTCTGTCCTTCTACCTAAAGCTTGTACAATTGTACTCTACTTATATTAACTACAGAGTGTATTTTAATAGAACTTGGTAAATCTAACTCTATAGCATTAGTAGAGACAATTTTCTTTACTTTGTATAAATCTACAAACCACTTATCATGAGTTATCTTAACTATAACCAAAGATATATATTATTATATACTGAATTTTTAGTTATATTTTAATTATTTCTTTTCTTTTCTTTATTATTTTTTCCTAAAATAATTACTTCTAGTTATGTAGAAGTATTATAGTATAGACTAGGCCTCTCCTATTCTAGTATAGTATATATATAGAGTAGATACATGATAGCAATTGTTGTGAGAACCTTAAGCAGGAAAAGGTTTCCTACGTATCTGAACACTCAAACTAAAACCTCCAAAGCACACAATGGAGTAAAGACATAAACAGGATAGGGACTTAGTAAGCCAAGTCACGTGACAAGGTCAGGTGACCATAGAACATTCTAGAAAGGACATGTGACCATGGGACTCTAGGGTACAGCCACTGTAGTAATAGTATAAGTAGGGCTGCAATCCAACAAAGAACTCTATTGAGTTCTTCCTGAACATCCACCTAGGGTGACCACTAAGAACATTCACTGTTTCTTGGTAACACTATTGAGATGTCAATATAATATCTCAATTCCAATACAACTCTCTTATGAGCAGTCTGCTTGACCAAAAGCATACTTTTACTAAACTAAAAGTAAAACTAGAAGAAAGAAAAAAGAGGATTTGTCAATGTTGTAAAAGATTTAGATATCTGGCCTATAACTACAGAAATAAGAAGAAGAAAATAAAGAGGAAACCAATTCCCCAAAATAAATTCAAGAGTAAAGGAAGAAGTGAAAACAAGAAAACAGGAAATAGTAAAGAAAGTAAAATGTTTCAGATGTTAGAGTATAGAGCACTACAAGTAAGAGTATTCAAATATTGAATTCAGAAGAAAAAAGAGAAGAGAGAAAGAAGTAGTGTATGTAGCTAGACCACAAAAGGTACAGCAGGAGAGAAGACTAGTACATCCCATATAGAAAAAGGTATAGAAGTACTATAACAAGTAGAATATACCTCTAGAGGATATACTTTTACTTAAAAGGTAATAGATCACAGAAGAGACTGTAATAACATATATAGATTGTAGAGGATACAAAGATAAAGGAGTACAAATCCACAAAAATCAAGAACAAAAATTTCTTTTGTACAGTATATAAAATGACAAGAGTATAGTATATAAAATGTAGAAGAAAGAATACAATTATAAGAAAGGTGACAGAGCAAAAAAGAAGAAGGATCTTATGTCTAAAATATAAAGTAGGAAAAAAAAAAGAATAGTGAAACTAGAAGGGAAGTAGTATACCCTATAGAAGAAAAAGTACAGCAAATCAGCACATGGACAGGGGCTCTGAAAAGTACAGCAAGAAAGAGAAGTGAACAAAGAGACTTAAGAAAAATTGTTTAAAATGTTAAAAAAGATATGGTTGAATATTGGAGTAGAAAAGGTGAATATACACAAAGGTATAATAATAAAAGTGCTTTTGAATAGTAGCATAGCAGGAATATTTATAAATAGAAAAACGGCAGCCAAGTATAGATTCAGACTATAGAAGTTAAAAAGACCAGTAATAGTAAGAAATGTAGATGACATAAATAACAGTGCAGGAGCAATAATATACCAAGTAGAAGTAAATATGTACTATAAAAATCATGTAAAAAGAATATAGATAGATATATGTAACTTAGGAAAAACAGATATTATATTGAATATGCTATGGTTACAAGTTCATAACCTAAAAATCAACTAGGAAATAGGGAAAATTAGTATAATGAGGTATTTACTATTATATAGAAAAAATACAAAGCTAAAAGTAAAGAAAAAAGCAAGGAAAAAAAAAGGTAGCTATCCTAGAGAAAGAAAGAATTGTGAAGTGAACAGTAGACAACAAGAAAAATTGAAAAAGAAAAAAAGAAGTTAAAGCAAAATCATAGGAAAATTAAGGAAATAATACCACAGAAATTCCTAAAGTAGAAAAAAGTATTTGAGAAGGTAGAATTGGAAAGAATACCAACAAAGAAAGTCTGGGATTATACTATAGATCTTAAGGAGATGTTTAAACTATGAAAAGGAAAAATTTACCTTTTGTCCAAAAACAAAAGAAAGAAAGTCTAGAATTTTATAAACAATCAATTAAAAAAGAGGTATATCAGACTATCAAAATCTTCTTAAACATTACTAGTGTTCTTTATAAGCAAAAAGGATGGAAGCAAGAAAATGGTTATAGACTACTACAGTCTAAATAAACAAACTGTAAAAAAATAACTATCTATTATCATTGATAATAGACTTAATTGACAATATAGAGAGTAAAAAAGTATTTACAAAGATAGATTTGTGATGGAGCTTTAATAATGTAAGAATTAAGAAAGAAGATGAGTAAAAAAAAGCATTTATAACACATATAGAATTATTTGAACCAACTGTAATGTTTTTTGGGATAACAAATTCACCAGCTATATTTCAGACAATAATAAACAAAATCCTGAGAGATCTAGTAAACAAGAGCAAAGTAGCTATATTTATAAACAATGTATTGGTAGAAACTAAAACCAAAAAGAGACAATAAAATTGTAGAAAAAGTATTAAGAAGGCTAAAGAAGAATAATTTGTATATATAGCCAAAAAAGTATGTGTGAAAAGTAAAAAAGATTGAATTCCTTGGAGTTGTCATAGAATCCAATGGAATATAGATAAAGAAAAAGAAAGTGGATAAAATACTGAGTTGACCAGAACCAAAAAATATAAAAGATATTAGAAAGTTTTTAGATTTCATAAAGTAATAAGACCAATGAACAAGCTAACAAGAAAGAATATAAAGTGGTAATAGAAAAGTAAACAACAATGAGTATTTAATAAACTCAAAAAGATCTTTACAACAAGATCAGTATTGGCAGCCCTAGATTTAAACAAAAAATTTAGGGTAAAAGCAGATGCTTCAAATTATGCAACTAAAGAAATACTTTCAATAAAGTACTTGGACGACTTGTGAAGACCAGTAGCTTTTATCTCAAAATCTCTAAGCAATACTAAAAGAAACTACAAAATATATAACAAAGAGATATTAGTTGTAATTAGGTATTTGAAGGTATAGAAATACTTTCTAGAAAGGACTACAACAAAGTTTGAGATTTGGATAGATTACAAGAATCTTGAATATTTTATGAAAGTATAAAAGTTGAATAAGAAATAAACCAAATAGGTCTTGTATCTATTAAGGTTTGACTTTATACTAAAGCATGTTCTAGAAAATAAAATAAAAAATACAAATAATTTGAGTAAAAGACTAGATTGAAAAGTAGGAGTAGAAGAGAATAATAAGAATGAAATGTTGGTAAAACCAAAATAGCTAGAAGTTAGAAAAACAAAGAAAGTAGAAGTAATAGTAGAAGAAATAGATTTACTAGAAAAAGTAAAACAATCAAAAGCAAAAAATAACAAAATAATTAAGATAGTAAAAGAGATAAAACAAACAGGAGTAAAAATACTAAGAGATGAGGAATAGAAAAAAGTTAATGGTATTATATATAAGGAAAAGAAAATATATATACTAAGAGATAAGAAACTGAAAGCAGAAATTATTCAGTTATATCACAATATACTAGTAGGAAAATATGAAAGACAATGGAAAATAGTAGAATTGATCACTAGGAACTTTTGGTAGCCAGGAGTTATGAAAAAAGTAAAGTAATATATAAAGAGGTATGATACTTGCTAGTATAATAAAAACTATACAAAACAACTAATAAAAAAATTAATACCAAATTTAATTCTAGAAAAACCTTGGGCATATATTTTAGTAGATTTCATTACTAAGCTGCTGCTAGTACAAGAACACAACTTAATTTTAGTAGTAGTTGATAAATTGACAAAAATAGTACATTTTATTTCTACAACAAAAAAGACGTTAGTGGAAAGATTAGCTAGATTGTTTAGAGACAATGTGTAGAAGTTATATGGGTTATCTAAAAGTATTATTTCAGATAGAAGACCTTAGTTTATGGTAGAAATAATATAGAAGTTAAACAGAATATTGGGGATTAAAAGTAAATTGTTGATGGTATTTTACCCTCAAACAAATGGACAAACAGAAAGGGTTAATCAAGAACTAGAATAGTACTTAAGAATATTTAGCAACTATAGGCAGAAACAGTAGCTAGATTGGTTAGGAACAGCAGAGTTTGTTTACAACAATAAAGTGTACTTAAGTACCAAAATATTACCTTTCAAGACAAATTGTAGACAAGATCCCAGAATGGAGTTTGAGATGAGAAAAAAGAGAAAATATAAGGAAGTAGAGAAACTTGTAATAAAAATAAAGAAGATTCAGAAAAAGGCAAAAGTAGCACTAGGGAAAGCACAAGAAAAAATAAAAAAGTATATAGATAAAAAAAAGGCAGAAGTTAACAAATATAAAGTAAAAAACTTAGTGATACTAAGTACTAAGGATCTAAAATATCAAATGGTTGGAAAGAGAACAGAAAAGTTAACAAAGAAGTTTGTAGAACTTTACAAAATAAAAAAATTGTATCATCAAATACAGTAGAATTAAAACTACTTAGTATAATAAAATACATTTAGTAATTAATGTTAGTAGAATATAAAGATATATAGGGCAAATAGAGAGGCAGAGAAAAAAGTAACCAGCTCCAGTTATAATTGAGAGAAAGGAAAAGTAAAAAGTAAAAAGGATCCTAAATAAATAGTAGAATCTCTACTACAAGTTGTAAAAGTCCTTAGGATGAAAAAACTTGAAGGGAGAATTATATTATGAGATAACTCCCAAAAAGAAAACTATTTCTCACATACTCATTAACTTGATGGAAAACATCTAAGATATCATAAATAGTTACTTACTGATTTGTGATTGAGAGATTTAATATTCAAAAGGCTCAAAAAAGTGAAGTTTGGATAGTAGTAAAAGATGTTGTTAGGTCTAAGGTTTATCCTTAGATATACAGTTCTTAAATATATAATTGTAGTAGTCTGTGCTATTAAGTAGAAGAGTGATAGCAGCATAGGAAGGCTAAAATATACTATGAATTATTATGAATATACTATGAGTATATACTCTAGGTTCTGGAAAATAATACAATAAGTGGAGTTAGAGAATAGAATATACTACTAGATAAAATAAGAAATATTGTTCTCTGGTCCTGTAGTTTTACAGCTGGTCTAAAGGAAATACAATGACAATGCAAAAGTAAAACAATCTTGGCCTCAGCTCATGTACTGTATTTTAATCTTCTATTGTATATGTAGTTACTTATTTTAGAGTAGTGGAATGTCATCCGAGAGAGAAGAACAAGCAAAAGTACTAGAGATTTTAGCTATAGATGATAGTAGTTTATATGAGTGATGTACAGATTATAGAATTCTGTATATTCTACAAAATTTACTATAAGTCCTTTTTATAGTTCAATAACATCTACTAAATGCTTTTTAGGAATGCAAAGTTGTGTGTCTCCTATATAAAGGCCAAGTCTGCCTATAAATCTTTTAATATAGAAAAAGTATGAAAAAAGACAAAAAAGAAAGTAGCAAAGCAAGTGAAAACAAAAAAGACAAAATTGCAATCAGAAGCAGAGTGAAAGGAGAAGATGATAAATAAAATAAATATATTAATAGTAGTAGAGACAAGGATTACAGTTACACTAGAGAAACTAGCAAAGATTGAATCTAGAAATATAGACAGCAAGATTATCTCTTGGAAGAGATCTAATAATGAGAACACAGAGATGGAGAAGGTAGACAAAGGGAAAGTATAAGAGGATTACACTAAGTTATACTCCTAATACACTAGTGATAGTCCACTAGAGCAACCTTGCACTAATTAAATAATAATTATATAATATTTAATTAGTTGTTTACTTTTGCATTTCTGATCTTGACCCTTAGAATATTCTATAGTCAAAAGAACTCATATATATAGTATAAAGTACTCTTCTAGGAGCCTTATCCTATTCTCTGAGAATTCTTCTGGAAAGTAAGTTGTAACATACTCTGGAGTATAATTATAAACTAAGAATTCTCCTGGAAGCTCCACTTTGGTTACTTTTATAATAGAATAAGATCTCCTGAATAGAGCCTTGAAAGAACGCAGTAGACAACCTTCACTTGGTTGCACTTTATTGTCTATATCCAACTCTCTGTGCCTCCACTCCATGCTAGATGTTATATATGGACACCCTCCAGAATATAGCTGATACTCTAGCCTATTTATAGCATTACCTACACAAAGTTACTAAAAGACAAAATAACTTGGAAATAAACATCAACAATACTTTCTCCACTTTGACTACCCAGCTATAACAACTCACATAGCTAGTATCAAACTCTTTCCTCCAACCTCTAGCTCCAGTGGTAAGCTCTTTATTGCTTCCTGTACCAGCATCTTCCTTTCTAGCAAACCTCTACTCTCAAGCCTGCCCTAAGCTCTTCTCTCTTTTAGACTTCAATGGCAATCACAATACTGGACAAGCATTCCTGAGCTCCTGTACACTATACATATACCTAGCTCCAGAACAATTTAGCTGTGAAGAGGAGAAGGTCCTGTAGACTTTCACCTTCTTCAAAAGTGGTTATATAGCAAAGTAGTCCAAGAATCTGTTCAAACCTGAGCCAACTTTGAGACTTAGTTTATGATGTAGTTCTTTCTAGTAAACATAGAAGCAGATATGGTCAATATCCTAGAAGAGTTCTCCTACCACCAAAGAACTCAGACAGTAGATGATTACTTTAATATCTTCCAGTCATTGATCTCCAATATAGGCCATACCAACTCCTGGACTCTTATAGTCAAGTTCTGCTAAGGGCTGAGAATTGATATCCAGAACCAGATTATGATTATGCTCTATAGACACCCTTCAGATACAGATCCAGAAGCTTGGTACTGAGCCGTCTAAAGGATTGACCAAGCATATTTTGCCAACAAAGCTTTCTAGTTGACTTAGCACAGCACGTCCTCTGCCCTAATCAGTGTTATAAACTTCATTTGGACCATAACTCCAGGAATACTTGACCAATTTCAACAATCTAAATGGCCACCAAAAGCCCTTAAGAAGACCTTTCAAACGGTACCAAAAACATCTCAAAGCAATCAGTATTCACTGAGTTATTAGCAGATCAGTCAGTGATCACCAAGTTATCAGATACTAAATCACTGATATCTCGGGAACCACTTAACGTAATTGTTTGCTTCAATAACCATCGTGAAGCTCTCTTCAATGCGCTTCTTTCAGCTATAAATAGATCCTGAGGCAATAAGATCCCATAGAGATACAAGGTCCTCAATATTTGTACATGATAACTGATCTTTATCTATAGATTATCATCTGTCCTTGAATAGAACAAAGGACTACTCTAAGATGGTTAGGTTATCTCTATTTCAAGAACAATAGCACTCCTATAAATAGAACAATAGGTAGAGATCATGTAGTAGACTGTTCTGGTGTACAGACCACCACAATCATGTATTTAAAAAGTGTATGTCTGAGGATAAATCTCAGACTTAACAATATCTTTTGCTGCTTGTCTAACTTTGCTTTTTTGAATACTTTGATTATCAAATCAAGCAATCACAAATCAGTAAGTAGCCATTTGTGATAGTCAGAACTCTTCTATCATGGTTCTCCCTCTTTTAGTAGTTTGAATTTTCTCTACTGTTACTCTAATCCCAATTCTGAAACCAACACTCTCTTCTCCTTCTATAGATATCCCCATGAACATAGATATAGCCAAGAGGCCAAAGCCTCTACCCCTACAAGAATACTACTAGTACAGAGATGTAAACTATCTAGTCAAGGACTGTCTCTATTACTTTGATATGAGATAGCTATCATCCAAGCAATAAGAAAAACTCATAGAGGACCTTTTAGCAATACAAGATATATAAGAAGTAGAAGCCTGGAAGGTTGGAGAAGATAAGGATTTTATAAAGAGTAACCAGTAACAAATACACCCTAGTCGCTAGCAAATAGGTTTACTGTACTCAAAATAAAAACTAATACAGATAACAGTGAACCTATAAATATATCTTCTCCCTCTACCCCTAAACACAATCTCTTTCTCTAGAAACTAAAGTGAAAAAAAAGACTGCCTATTCAACTCTCTACTAGTATATTGGATATATATAGAACCTTCCTGCAACTTACTATAGAACTGAGTACTATGGATACAAACAAGCTCTACTCCATAAAGGCTCTCCTAGATAGCAGAACTATAGAAAGCTTTATAGACTAAGACTTTGTCTGCTTCAAAGAACTTAATACCTGAACAATCTTGCACTCTATTTCTGTCTTCAATATAGACAGCTCTCCAAACAAAACTGGTGAAATCTCCAAAGTGGTGGACATTCTCCTGTAGTATGGCACCTATTCGAAAAGAATACTACTTGCTGTCTTAGACCTTAGAAAGCAAGACTTGATCTTGGGATACAACTGACTGAAGGACTATAATCCAAAGATCAATTAGAGAACCAGTAAGGTTGAGATAACATACTGTCCTCTACTATCAAGTAGAAAGGGGATAGCAGTGTAGAAAGGCTATAATATACTATAAATTACTATGAATATACTATAAGTGCACACTCTAGGTTCTGGAAAGTGATACAATAAGTAGAGTTGAAGAGTAGAACATACTACTAGGTGAAATAATATATATTGCTCTCTAGTTCTGTAGTTTTACAGCTGGTCCAGAGATAATGCAACAATAACATAGGAGTAGAATAACCTTGGTCTCAGCTTATATACTGTGCCTTGATCTTCTATTGTATGTATGGTTGCTTATTTTGGAGTAATGGAATGTTGTCTAAGGGAGAGGTAAATTCAGGAGTAAGGAGTTATATAGCAGAGAATGTTAAGACTTTAGACTACAAGAGTGAATATATGCTTCAATCTTGAGCCTATGTTAATACTTGATATCTTTTTGCTCCTTTACAAAGGATCTTGTTAAGATTTTCAGAAGAGTTATATCAAAAGGATGAATGTCAAGGCTTTTAGTCATATTCCACAAGTTAGTTCAAAGGATGAAGAGAATATAGGATTCCAAGAAAAGTAAGTTTTCAGATAAACTACAGAAAGAGAAAACTTATTATTTTCTTCTCTTTCTGGATTGTATTTATCCTAACTAGTAACATCACAAGAACTACTATTCTAAGTACTAGTGAGTAATAGTAAGTGACTAGTTGAGTTGGAGTCTATAAATAGATTAGTTCAAGATTTCCCCATTTATTCTAAAGTTTATAACTATAATAAGATTTGTTCATAATTACCCCAAGGTTTATCCAATATTTCTCCTTTAGTCTAATGTCTATAATTAGTCTAATCAAGTCTGAAGTCCTAACCTTGGTATACTGATATATCATCTATTACATTATCTTTGTCTTCCTTATCTCTTATTACTATTATCTTTTCTACTATCCATTTGTTATCAGTCCAGAGCTAATAATAGTCATAATCCCAATGTAATTCTATAACAGAGAGTGCTATAGGAATATAGGAGATGGTGGTTTAAGATTTTAGGACTTTAGAACATTAATCTACAAACTAGATTGCTATTATATATCTACTTTATATATATACTATAAGTGGAGTAGGAGGAAGCCAGTCTGAAACACAATACTCCTAGTCTGAAATATGATACTCCTATAGGAGATAAATAATAATAATAATAATAATAAATAAAAATATTAATTTATACTGAATTTTCCAGTATATGACATTCACACTGCAAAAGAGATCGTGTTCTATATAAGAAGCAGACCAGATAGAAAAAAGCAGAGTTTTGTATTCTCAACTTGTATAAAGATAGACCTTGTCCTTTACTTCTAAAAAAAGATGCAGATAAGCCCTTTTCCTCTGGTACTGATAGTAGAGACTAGGAACTCAGAGACCACTTGTTTATAACATAGATACTTCTAGAACCCACAACTGCCAACCTCAGAGCCATGACCACTAACTTTCAGTGACTAGCAGAAGATGCCCAGTACAATATAGAAAACCAAAACCCTACCATTCTCTTACTAGAGTATACTCAAGGATTCAAGTATATTTTTGCAAAGAACAGTTTTGACATCCTCCTAGAGCATCACTATTAGGACTATACTATTGAGCTGATTCCAGGATCCAAGCCCAAATTGTCAAAGATATACTTTCTATCTTCAGTAGAGTAGACTAAGTTAGATGCATTTTTAGAGAAGAACCTATGCACTAGCCATATCTATCTCTTTAAGTTATCCATGACTACACTGATTTTCTTTATCAAAAAGAAAGACAGTTCTCTCTGACTAGTGCAAGACTATTATGTCCTGAACTCTATGATAGTCAAGAACTAGTATCCACTCTCTTTTATCTCCAAGCTTGTCTTCCAGCTCTGCAGAGTCAAGTATTTTACCAAGCTAGATATTTACTAGAGATTCAACAATGTGCATATCAAACCTGGAGATGAGTAAAAGACTACATTCCAGATAAATCATAGACTCTTCGAGCTTCTAGTGATATTCTTTGGGATGACTAATAGTCTAGCTACCTTTTAGACTATGATAAATGATATCTTCTGAGATTTAATTGTAGAAGGAATTATAGTTGTATACTTGAACAACATCTTTATCTTTACCAGAATGGTAGAGGAGTATGCTCAAGCTGTTTGGAGAGTATTAGAGATTTTTGCTAAGCATAAGCTGTTCTTCCACTCCAAGAAGTGTAAGTTCCAGAAGATAAGGATCAAATATCTAGATCTGATAATCTCAGAGAACAAAGTATTTATGGATCCTGTTAAGATCTCTAGAGTCTGAGAATAGCCTGCCCCAGAAAATTAGACTAATGTGCAAGTCTTCTTGAGGTTTGCCAATTTCTACCATTAGTTTATTTATGACTTCTCTATACTGGCCAAACCCTTGTTTGACCTTACAAAGTTTGACACACTCTGGTTCTAAAATGAGAAGAAATACAGAGTCTTTAAAGTACTTAAGGCAGCAGTCACTAGTGCTTTAGTTCTCATATTTCTCTAGGACCTGGAGTTCTTCTGCATTGAGACCAACAGTTTAGATTTTACTACTAGAGTAGTTTTTTTCCAACAACTACCTGAAGATGAGAAATAGCACCTGGTTGTGTTCTATAGCAAGTCTCTGTCTCCAGTAGAATAGAACTACAAGATTTACAACAAGGAGATATTGGCTATCATTTGTACTCTAAAAGAATAGAGATATTTTTTAGAAGAAACAAAGCACCCAGTGGAAATATAAACTAACCACAAGAACTTAGAATACTTTACAATAGCCAAGAAACTTAACTGTCATCAAGCCTGCTGGTCTCTCTACTTAGCTTGTTTTGACTTTACACTTGTCCACTGTCTAGGCTATTTCATAAAAAAGCCAAACACACACTCTCAGAGACTGGACTATAATATAAGAACTTCTGACAATGAAGATGTTATTCTCCTCTCTTTGGAGATGTTTGCTATTCAGGCCTTAGAAGATATCAAACTAGAGAGAATAGAAAAAAACATACTTTCTGATATCTGCAAAGGCAACTACAATAGAGACCAAGAAGAACTGGTAGCTTAGGCAGCTTGCAAACTCTAATAGTTCTCAAGCTAAATGGTACACTCTATAGAGTGGTTGAATATTGATAGTCTACTCCACTTCTAAGACAAGATATACATCCTTTGGAACCTAGATCTTTGCAGATATATTGTCTTACTGTGCTATGATATGAAGATCGCAGGATACTCTGGCTGGTGAAAACATGATGTAGTAATAACAGTAGTGGACTCAGTATCAAAGAGGATATATTTTATTCTAATGCACACAATAGTGACCATAGAAGGAGTAGCCAGGCTATTTTTTTACCATGTTTGGAAACTTCACAAACTTTCTAGACAAGTAGTCTCAGACAGAGGTCTACAGTTTATTATACTCTTCACTTGGGAGCTCTATAGGCTTCTTGAAATCAGGTTGGCCTTCTTTACTACTTGACACCCTCAAATAGACAGACAAACAGAGCACATCAACCAAGAGAACAACTAGTATAACCTTCTTCTAATAGTGGAGTTCTAGTACAATAACTATATCTACTCTTCTACCCAATAGTCTCCATTTCTGCTAAATACCAGAAGGACCCCTTATATGGGATTTAAACTGTGACAATTGTTACCAAGGAACAGTGAATGTTCTTAGTGGTCACCCTAGGTGGATGTTCAGGAAGAACTCGATGGAGTTCTTCGTTGGATTGCAGCCTTATTTATACTACTACTACAGTGGCTGTACCCT
>Ga0153992_100316_pt1 | contig 13812 bp, 20 predicted proteins | sample TSNC076MetaG_FD_104683 | JGI IMG/M metagenome (GOLD analysis project Ga0153992, IMG submission 104683) | Attine ant fungus gardens microbial communities from North Carolina, USA - TSNC076 MetaG | ecosystem: Host-associated > Fungi > Mycelium > Unclassified | place: USA: North Carolina, Lumber... | reverse complement strand
CCTTTCCCTTTATCCCTGGGGTCCAGCCTACTATAGAGATAGGTCCTTGACAGAAACCCACTCTGAGCCCTCAGTAAGTCATCTGTCCTGTAACAGAAACAGAGACTCCTCTATAGAGATAGGTCCTTGATAGAAATCCACTCTAAGCCTTCAGTCAGTCATCTGTCCTGTAATAGAAACAGAAACACCCTCAGGAAAGTTATCTTGTCCTGTAATAGAGACAAAGAGACCCCCTTATAGCCCCCTAGACCCACATCTGGAATGAATACAACCCTATGTCCTTTGCAGAGACAATAGGGACAGAAAATAGTAGACTTAACAAACTATCACAAATGGCCACTTACTGATTTGTGATTGCTTGATTTGAAAATCAAAGAGCTCAAAAAAGCAAAGTTAAACAAGCAGCAAAAGATATTATTAAGTCTAAGGTTTATCCTCAGACATACAGTTCTTAAATACATAATTGTGGTGGTCTGTACACCAGGATAGCCTACTACATGATCACTATCTATTGTTCTACATATAGGAGTACTATTGTTCTTAAAATAGAGATAACCTAACCATCTTAGGGCAGTCCTTTGTTTTATTCAAGGACAGATGATAATCTATAGATAAAGATCAGTATTATAAGCAAACATTGAGGACCTTGTATCTCCATGGGATCTTATTGCCTCGGGATCTATTTATAGCTGAAAGAAGCACATTGAAGAGAGCTTCACGATAGTCATTGAAGCAAATGATTACATTAAGTGGTTCTCAAGATATTAGTGATTTAGTATCTGGTGACTTGATGATCACTGACTGATCTACTGATAACTCGGTGAATACTGATTGCTTTAAGATGTTTTTGGTACTGTTTGAAAGGTTTTCTTAAGGACTTTTGGTGGCCATTTAGATTGTCGAAATTGGTCAAGTATTCCCAGAGTTATGGTCTGAATGAAGTTTGTGACAGCAAGAAGAAGTGTTTAGAAGACTGAAAGATGTTATCAATAGACAGTGAATGTCCTTAGTGATCACCCTAGGTGGATGTTCAAGAAGAACTTGATGGAGTTCTTTATTGGATTAGTCTCCTACTTATACTACTTTTCCAGTGGCTGTACTATTAGTCTACAATCACATGCTCTTCCAGAATATTCTGTGATCACTTGACCTTTGTCACATGACCTTAGTTCCCACACTATTTATATCTTGACCCCATTGTATGTCTTGAGGTTTTGGATCAAGTGTTTAAATGCATAGAAAACTATTTCCTTTTTGGGGCTCTCATAACAAAAGAAGTATTCATAACAGAGCTAGTCTTAGCTATCCCAGATTTAGATAAGGAGATGAGAGTAGAGGCAAACATCTTGGACTATGTAATAGGGGAAGTACTATCAGTGAAACATGGGGATGAGAAGTAGAGACCAGTTGCCTTTATCTCTAAGTTATTAAATGCAACTGAACAAAACTATAAAATCTATGACAAAGAGATGCTAGCAGTAATTTGGTACTTAGAATCATAGAGGCACTACTTGGAAGGGATGAAAGTAAAGTTTGAAATCTGAATAGATCATAAAAACCTCCAATACTTTATAACTAGTCAAAAGTTGAACCAAAGGCAAACTAGATGAATATTGTATCTATCATGGTTCAACTTCACCCTTAAGCACATTCCAGGAAAGAGCATGGAAAAAGCAGATGGGCTGAGTAGAAGACCAGATTAGCAGGAAGGGATGGAAAACAATAACCAAGACCAGGTATTAATCAAGCTGGGGTGGATAAAAAGAATAAAAACATTAGTAGAGGAAAATGATCTAAGGGAGAAGATCAAGAATGTATAGGGGAAAGATGAAAAGGTAGTAAAAGCAATGGAGGAACTAAAGAAAGCAGAAATGAAAATACTAAGAAATAAAGAATAGACAGTTGAAGAAGGGTTAGTAATGAAGAAAGGACAAATATACATTCTGGAGGGAGAACTGAGAGAAGAGATGATATGCCTATATTATGACACACTGATAGAAGGACATAGAGAAAGATAGAAGATAACAGAGTTGGTCACAAGAAACTATTGGTAACTAGGAGTAACAAAGGAAGTGTTATGAGACAACTCCCAAGAAGGAAACTATTTCTCATGTATTTATTAACTTAATGGAAAACATCCAAGAATACAATGTGGGAAAGATATAATTAGCATGGAAAAGATTATGTAAGATATATATAGTTATTAGTAAGAGTCTTGTGATTGTGGGAGATAGGTACATAGACCAACAGACATTTGTATAAGTAGCTAGTGCAATCTAATAGAGAACTTGTCATAACTTGGCAAAATAGCTAAGTCATTATTTATATTTCTTTTCTTTTTATTTTTATTTTCTTATTTAGACTTACTATACAAGGAAGGAGTGTGGGAAAGTATTACATGACTAATGTCATATATCACAGTCACATGTCAGGATGTCATAGTGTTATGTCACATGATAAAGTCACATGATGAGTATGGGAGAGTAGTATACAGACCATATAGTAGTTGTATAAGTAGTATACAGAATCCAATGGGAACTCCATTGAGTTTTTCTTGTTAACTTGGACTTGGAGTGTGATTAAGTTATCTTAGGCTAAGTCACTATACCATGGAGTCATATTTTGGCAGACTTCATTACCAAGCTACCTTTGACACAGGACTATGACATGATTTTAGTAGTTTGTGATTGGTTTAGTAAAATGGCCCATTTTATAGCAACTACAAAAAAAACATCAGCAGAAGAACTTACTAGACTGTTTAGGGATCATGTCTGGAAGTTGCATGGACTTTCAGAAAGTATTATATTGGACAGGAGAGTGCAGTTTGTAGCAGGAATGTTATGTGACTCAAGTTGAGTTGACTCAGCAGCTAAGTCTTTGGGGGTTACAAAGAGAACTCAATAGGGTCCTCACTCAATTGTGCCAGCTACTTATACAAGTATGCTATTTGCCCTTGTTTACATTGATAGTATTCTACAACCAGTCAAGAGGCTGCTAGTTCAATTCCCTTGTCTATCATTCTATAAATATATATCTTTGGTCATAGTCAAGGCGGCTTATGACAGTACCTCTCTTTTAAAGGTCCTTGTCCTGAGGACTTTACAATTCATTGTATAGGTCTTATAGATTGCCCATTTTATCTTCTTTGTCCTACTCTTCTATCCTTGGTCTCTCCATTTCTTGTTCCTATTCTTCTTCCTGAATTATTTCCAGTATTCTTCTCCTCTGTGTTTTTTTCCAACATCTCCAATTTCTTTCCAATCATCCCCAATATTCCTGATCAAACCTTTTATTATCCCATCTATACAGTGTCTTTGCTGTATACCTCCCTGGTAATTCTCCTCTATAAAACTCTCTACAATCTTCTTTTCTTGCCTGTCTTAACTCCTCTCCATACTCTTCTTCAAACCTTTCTACCAGGTCCCTTGCATTTTCTAAGTTCTCTCTCAGTTCCCAAGTGTCTTCTTCTACTGTATATCTCTTCCATTGTACTAGGTACCTATCCTTCCCTCTAAACTTCCTTTTATTTAATATTTTTTCCACTTCATATTCTTCTTCTCCTTTGATTATTACTGGGAGAGGCCATTCCTTTTTCTGGTCCTCTACTTGATCTTTATACATATGTACTCTACTGATGTTTACTACTGGATGTATTTTTATTATACTTGGTAACTCCAGTTCAATTGTGTTTGTTGATATAATCCTTTTTACCTTATAAGGACCCACAAATCACTCTGTCAATTTTTCTGAATGTCTTCCCTTCATTTGGAACTTAAGATCTTTTGTACTCAAGAGCACCCAGTCATCTACTCTGTACTCCTCTGGCTTACTTCTTTTTCTATCTGCATATTTCCTCATTTCTTCTTGACTCTTCCTTAGTGCTGCCTCTGCTTCCTTGTATACTTCTTTCATCCTCTTTGCAAACTCTTCTACTCTCTTGAACTTCTCCTTTTTTCTCATCTCAAATCCCATGCATAGATCTTGTCTATTATTTACCTTAAATGGCAACACTTTTGTGCTTGTCTGCACTTTGTTGCTGTATGCAAACTCTGCTATTGCTAACCAATCTGGCCACTGTTCCTGACAGTAATCAATGAACATTCTCAAGTATTGTTCTAGTTCCTAATCTATTTTTTCTGTCTGACCATCTGTTTGTGGGTGATAGGCTGTTGACAATTTGGTGTCGATCCCCAACATTTGATTTAACTCATTATTTCTACTACAAACTATGCTCCCTTATCCATTATAATACTTTCTGGTAATCTGTGTAATTTCCAGACATTATCTCAGAACAGTCTTGCCACTCCTTCTGCTAAAGTCCTTTCTATAGTAGGCACAAAGTGTGCTATTTTTGTCATCCTATCATATACTACCAGGATTGCATCATATCCCTATACTAGTGGTAACTTTGTAATGAAGTCTGCTATTATATAACTCTAGGGTTTTTCTGGTACTGCATTAGGCATTAATTTTCCTACTGGTACCTCTATACAATTCTTGTTCTTTTGGTATGCATCACAAGATTCTACATACTTTTTGACTTCCTTCATTACTCCTGGCCACCAAAAATTCCTGGTGACCAATTCTGTTGTCTTCCACTGTCCTCTATATTCTCCTACTGGCATATCATAGTATAACTGGATTACTTCTGCCCTCAACTTCTTATCTTGTAGTATATATACCTTCCTATCTCTTAGCATTAGACCATTCTCTTTTCTCCATTCTTCATCTCTTAACATCTTCACCCCTGCTTGCTTTATCTCCTCTACTGCTTTTATCATTTTGTCATCTTTTGCATTTAACTTTCTGATTTCCTCTAGCAGATCTATTCCTTCAATTACCACTTCCATCCCCTATATTGCTCTTACTTCTAACCATTTCTTTTTTACTAGTACTCTATCCTTATTATCTCTCTTTATGCCAATTTTCCAGTCTGGTTGTCTACTTAGGCTGTCTGCTCATCCCATACTGCTCCCTGGCATATGTTTCAGGTGGAAGTCAAATCTTGATAGATACAGGGCCCATTGTGCTTGTCTCCTGTTTAACTTCTGGCTGCTCATAAAATATTTGAGGTTTTTATGATTACTCCAGATCTCAAATCTGCCTTGTGCACCTTCCAGTAAATGCATCTACTCTTCTAGACACCTGATGATTGCCAACATCTCTCTATTATGAATCTCATAATTCCTTTCTGCTTCATTCAATGATTTTGAGATAAAGGTTACTAGCCTCCATTTTTCATTCTTACACTTCATCAATAACACTTCTCCTATTGCATACTCTGATGCATCTGCTTCTACTCTTATCTCCTTGTCCAAGTCAGGCACTACTAGCACTAGTCTCATTGTAAATACCCTTTTTAACTCCTTGAATGCCACTTCCTGTTTCTCTCCCCAATTTTACTTTTCATATCATGACACAGCCAAATGGCTAAGTCATTATTTATATTTCTTTTCTTTTTCTTTTTATTTAATTAGGAAATCAATAAACATGTGAGAGAGAATGACTCAAAAGGGATACACAGGACTTTATAAATAGAAGTAAATATGGAATGTGTATAAGTAGTATATAACAATTGAATGGAAACTCTATTGAGTTCTCTTTGTCAACTCGGACTAGGAGTAGTTCTAAGACACTACAGTCTAAGTCCTTATATTTTATCTTTCCTGACCAATCTATGCAGTTGTTATCAATAGACAGTGAATATCCTTAGTGATCACCCTAGATAGATATTCAAGAAGAACTTGATAGAGTTCTTTATTGGATTGGACTCCTACTTATACTACTTTTACAGTGGCTGTACTATTAGTCCATGATCACATGTTCTTCCAGAATGTTCTGTAATCACTTGACCTTGTCATATGACTTTAGTTCCCATACTATTTACATCTCAACCCTATTGTACATCTTGAGGTTTTGGATCAAGTGTTCAAATGCTTGAGAAACTATTCCTCTTTTGGGGCTCTCATAACATGGCCCCCCTTTCAAGTTTCCTCATCCCAAGAAATTTTTCCATCAACTCCAGTTCTCATCCTACCTTTTTTCTCTTTCTCTTTTGTATCTCCTTTTTTCCCAACCATATAACAATTTTGCCATGAACTCCCTAGGTAATTCCTGACTGAATTCCTTCTCCTCTTCTTTCAGCTCCTGTTGCCTTAGTTCCTCAACCTCCTCTCTGTATATTCTCTCAAACTCTTCTACCAGCTCTTTTACGTTCTCCAAGTTTTCTCTATTCTCCCAAGTATCTTCTTCCACTATATACCCCTTCTACCTTACCAGAAACATTTTCTTTCCTCTAACCATTCTTTTGTTTAAGATTTTTTCTACCTCAAATTCCTCCTTCCCTTCAATAATGACTGGTCTTGGCAGTATTTTCTTCTGTCCCTCTACCTACAGTTTATAGAGTTGTACTCTACTTACATTAACTACAGGGTATATTTTAATAGATTTAGGTAGTTCTAGCTCTATTGCATTACTAGAGACAATTTCCTTGACTTTGTAGGGGCCCACAAAACGCTCTGTTAACTTCTCTGATCTTCTTTCTTTCATCTGCTATTTCAAGTCCTTTGTACTTAGCAGTACTAAGTCCCCTACTTTGTATTCCTCTTCCTCTCTTTGCCTTCTGTTCACAAATTTCTTCATTTCCTCCTGCACTTTCCCTAGTGCTGCTTTTGCTTCCTCCTGGATTTTCTTTATCCTTTCTACAAATTTTCCTGCCACTTCATACTTTCCCTTTCTTCTACCCTCAAATCCCATCCTTGGATCTTGACCATAGTTTGCTTTGAATGGCAATATTTTTGTTGCTGCATGAATTTTGTTATTGTATGCAAATTCCACCGTTCCTAACCAATCTGGCCACTACTCTTGTCTATGGTCAATGAAGACCCTCAGGTACTATTCTAACTCCTGGTTTATCCTTTCCATCTATCCATCTGTTTGAGAGTGATAGGCTGTCGAGAGTTTTGTCTGGATTCCCAACAAGTTATTTAGCTCCCTCATTATTGCCGCCACAAACTGTACTCCTCTATCTGATATGATGCTTTCTGGAAGTCTGTGCAACTTCCATATATGATCTCAAAACAACTTTGCAAGTCCTTCTGCTGACGTTTTCTCTGTTGTTGCTATGAAATGTGCTATTTTACTGAAGCAGTTGTATACTACTAAGATAGCATTGTATCCCTGGGCTAATGGCAGTTTGGTGATAAAATCTGCCAAGATATAGCTCTATAGTTTTTCTGGGATTGCATTGGGCATCAGCTTTCCTGCTTGTGCTTTGCTTCTATTCTTGTATCTTTGACAAGCATCGTATCCATCCATATATCTTCCTATCTCCTTTGTTACTCCTGGCCACCAGTAATTCCTGGTGACCAATTCTGTCATCTTTCATCTCCCTCCATGTTCTTCTACTGGGATGTCATGGTGTAATCATATTATTTCCCCCCTGAGTTCCTCTTCTGGCATGTATATCTTTTCTTTCTTTATTACTATCCCATCTTCTATTTTCTATTCTTCATCTTTCAATGACTTTATCCCTGTCTTCTTCATCTCTTCTACTGCTTTTACTATCTTTTCATCCCCTTTCTGTGCTCTTTTGATTCTTTTCTTTAAGTTTCCTTCCTCTATTATCGTTTCTGCTCCCCTAACCCATTCTGGCTTTATTAACTTCTGATCCTCATTATCCCTTTCCACTCTCTCCTACCAGTCTGGTCTCCTGCTTAATCCGTTTGCCTTTCCCATGCTCTTTCCTAGAATGTGTTTTAATGTAAAATTAAATTGTGATAGGTATAGGGCCCATTTTGCTTGTCTCTGGTTTAATTTTTGGCTCATCATAAAATACTGAAGATTCTTATAGTCTGTTCAGATTTCAAATTTGAGTTTTGCTCCCTTCAAATAGTGCCTCCATGCTTCTAGACACCTAATAACCACCAGCATCTCTTTATTGTGAATTTCGTAGTTTTGCTCTGTGGCATTCAGCAACTTAGAGATGAAGGCCACCAGCTTCTACTTCCCATCCTCACACTTTGTTGACAACACTCTCCCTGTTGCATAGTCTGAGGCATCCGCTTCCACTTTCATCTCCCTATTGATTTCTGGGATAGCCAGGATAGGTTCTGTGGTGAATACTGTCTTAAGTTTTTTAAACACTTTCTCCTGCTCCTTCTCCCATTTCCATTTCTGCTCCTTCCTGACCAGCACATGTAGTGGTGCTGCTATTCTAGCAAAGTCTTTTATGAACCTCCTGTAGTAGTTGGCAAGGCCCAGGAACTTTTGTACTTCTTTGACATTTCCAGGTGCTAGCCAGTTCAGAGCTTCCTCTACCTTCTCTCTCTGCATCTCTACTCCCTTTGGCCTGATTACTACTCCCAAGAACTCTACTTCTCTTACTTTCCACTTGCACTTTTCTGGCTTTACAAACAGGTTGTTCTCTTCTAGTCCTTTTAGTACCTTCTCCACCAGCTCATTGTGTTCCTCCTCTGTATCTGTAGCTGCTAAGATGTTGTCAATGAATGTTGCTGTATCTCCTTGGTTTATAAGATCACAGAACAGGTCATTCATCATTGTTTAGAAGGTAGTGGGGGAGTTTGTTAACCCAAAATACATGGCTGTGGGTTTATAAGCTCCAATATGCATTGTAAATGCTGTCTTCCATTTGTCTCTCTCTTTGATCCTAACATTATTGTATCCCTACCTCAGGTCTAGCTTCGTGAACACCTTCCTCTTTCCTACTCTATCCAGTATGTCTGCAATGAGGGGTAAAGGATACCTATTCTTTATTATCCATTGATTTATATGTCAATAGTCCTGTACCATTCTCTGTGTGCCATCTTTCTTTGCTATGAAGTGTACTGGTGACATTTGGGGCAACTTGGAAGGTCAGATGTATCCTTTCCTCAACTGATCTTCCATGAATGCCTGTACTTTCTCCCTTTCCTCCCTTAACAATGAGTACACCTTTCTCTTTTTTGGTACAAACCCCTCTTTTAATTCTATGGCATGGTCCCAGGTTTTTTGCACTGGAATTCTCTCCAACTTCTTTTTTCCAAACACCCTCTTCCACTTCCAAAATCTTTTGAATACCAATTTTTTCAATGTTTCTTCATTCTTGTCCCTTTCCACCTTCTTTACTTTCTTCTCCTTCTCTTCTTGCTTTCTCCTTCCACATATAGACAGGAAACATATCATTTTTACTTCCCCTTTTTCCCAATCTATCTCTGGGTTATGGGCTGCTAGCCATGGCATTTCCAGTATCACTTCTGTTTTCCCTAAATTACATACATCCATCCTTGCCCTCTCCACATATCCTTTGAAGAATATGTTGCACTCTACCTGGTACATTATGGCTCCCCCTACATTTACTGATCTATCTACATTTCTAACTAACAGGGGTTTCTTTAGCTTCTCCATTTTAAACCCCTTTTTTTGGGCAAAGGTTGTATCCATGAATAGGCCTATTGCCCTACTATCTAGCAGTGTTCTTACTACTACCCCTTTGTGGTTTTCCAGCTTCTCTAGCCCCACCTTCATCCAGACTTCTCTTAGCGGCCATAGAGTGCACCACACATCTCTTACTCTCTCAGTTGTATTGGTGCAATCAAATTTATTTCCCAGATTTTCTGGGTGCAATACACTGTACAGATTATTGGAGGCCAGCTGTGAGCTCACTGTCCTCCATTTTCTTTTGCCGACTCCTACAGCGTTTCCACTACCCTTCCTTTATGCCTTTTCCAACAATTTTTGGCTATATGGTCCCACTTCCTATACACATAGCATGTCCTGTCCCCTCCTCTTTCTTTGTCTATATCTATTGCATTTGGGTCTCTCCTTGGACCCATTTGAGTTCCCCCTCTATTGAATGTATTTCCTCCTCCTCCTCCTCTGTACCCTCCTCCCATTCTCCATGTTATTTGCCCCTCTCTTCCCCTATATGATCCTCCCCCTCTAGACTGCATATTTCCCCCTGGGCATACTGCATTCCTCCTCAACATCCTCTCTTCCATTCTGCTTTGCCTCTGATTTCTATCCAGCCTTACCACTCTTTCTTGCCACTCTCCAATGGTAGTTGGCAGCTCTTCTACTTCTGCCAGCTTCCTTCTAATACTCCTGTTCAATCCTCTTTTAAATTCTTTGATGAGGGGTCTTCCCTTATAGCCACTCCCCCTAGCAACCTTTTTGAATTCCTGCACATACTTGTTGCAGGTCCTCCCTTGCTCAATTGTTCTCAGCTATTCTATTTTCCTCTCTTCCTCCAATGTTTTCCCCAAGTCGTTTCTTATTTTTGTGAACAGCTGCTCTGCCGATTCCACTTCTGACTCTCCCTTAGCCAGCTCATCCAGCAAGTTATCCTTCCATGCCTCTGCTATTCCTTTCTGTACATATGACAACACCCAGGCCACCTGGGTTGCTGCTACCTCTTCCATCATCTTCATTCTAATGTATAGGCAAGCTGTGTTAACAAACGTGCTCACCTCTTCTATCTTCCCACTGAAAACTTGAGGTCTTGCAACCTCTACTCTGCTCTCCTGTTACTAAAGGAGCATAGTATTGACCTGCTGCTGCAGGGTCACAATCATGGCGAGGAGTTGCTCCTCTCTGGTTTGGTGGGGGGCAGGTACCGAAAGGCATTCTCCCTGTTGCTGTTGTTGTTGGTGAGATATATGTAATGGCAATGGCAATAGCGATGATTCCTCATAGGAGGATAAATGATCTTCTTCATCTATACTTATGACTGACTACTGACTAAGAAGAGTAAAACAGTACTATCCCTAAGAAGGGAATCCCTAAGCTAGACGGGCCTTTAAGAGATTGCTGTTGTTCCCCTGCATAGACCAGTCACAATAGATTGGTAGCACGGAGCTGATAGTAAAAAACTAGTTATGAGCCCACTCAATATAGAGGTCAGGTCTCGGGCAGGGACATAAGCTTTGTCCAGGCTGTCTACCCACTATCCCTAACTGACAGTGAAGTCCTCTTTACAGCTAGGGCCTGCTATTGAAGATGCTTTTGAGCACTGTGCTCATTAGCAAGGATGATAAAAGAGTAAGTGGAAATAAGGATGTTGAGGCTGCAAGGTGCAGGGTCAACAATGGGGATCAAGTTCTTATGTTATTGATAGACAGTGAATGCCCTTAGTGATCACCCTAGGTAGATGTTCAAGAAGAACTCAGTGAAGTTCTTTGTTGGATTGGTCTCCTACTTATACTACTTTTACAGTGGCTGTACTACTAATCCATGATCACATGTCCTTCCAGAATTTTTCATGGTCACTTGACCTTTGTCACATGACTTTAGTTCCCACACTATCTATATCTTGACCCCATTGTATATCTTGAGGTTTTGGATCAAGTGTTCAAATGCTTGGGAAACTATTCCCTTTTTAGGGCTCTCATAACAAGTTTGCTATACTTCCTTCCTCCAATAACTGCCAGTAGTATTGCTTGCAGTCTGCTATACTCCTTTCCTCCAATATTTTCCAGTCTGCTATACTACCTTCCTCCAATAACTTCCAGTAGCACTGTCTGCAGTCCACTACACCCCTTTCCTCCAATAGTCTGTAGTATGCTATACTTCCTTCCTCAAATACTTTGTCTAATTTTCTGTACTTTTTTCTGATTTTTCCTGAATTTATTTCAATTTTTAATCAAATTTGTGGAATTTTTAGAGGAAAAAAGAGAAAGTGTGCTGACAAATGCTTGTAAAGCATTGGCTAAGCATTGGCTAAGCAGGCATCATCCCATGTTCGGTCTCACATACATAATAGAAGACTAGAAGAAGATAGTCTCCAACAATTAGCTTACAATGTCCCTCAGTTTGTATTTTACTTTACTTCATTGATATAATCAATCTTGTTTGCCTCTACAACTGTCCTATCATCAAGAACACAATTCTCTAAACCTTGACAGATTATATCAAGTCTACCATCTCTCAACTTCCAGTCCCAGTGCTATGAAAGAGAATGTAATGAACCAGAACATAGTCTGAGAAAATGGTGACAGGTGTAGCGGCCAATATATTTTTCTACTCTAGCTCTGCCTCAGATGGACGCTATCACACTTGAAACCCCTGTTTCAGCAGCATCACCTCTCTTTGGTACAACCCTCCGAAAGAAGTTGCAAGACGTTCATAAAATTGAATGGTATACCCTTCCAGGTTGGTGCGGATCGTATGAGAGTGCATAACAAAGCAGTGATGATCACGTCCAACACAATTGTAGTAATGAACAACTTCCTGGAGGTTGTCAAAGCCAGTTTCTGTTCTTCCCCCAAACCAGGAACAAACACCAAGTCAAAGGTGGGATCAACGCCTGTGCTACTCTCGCGGTACCCGTCGATGAAAGCTTTGGCTGCAGAGCTCATGAAGTCATCCATGTTTCTATTTATTGATGGGATTTCCATAGGTGCTATGCCCTCCTCGCTGTTCCGATCGACAAAACTATTGGTCATAAACATATCTGCAGCGATAGTGTTGACGAAGTTTTCATCCTCAGAAGTCTCGAGTTCGGAAAGTGCATCCTGGAATGCATTCGAGAAGATAAAGTTTACTGAAGTGGAGGGGAAATTGCCAGAAGGCGGTTGTCCCGAAGATATGACATTGACTGTCCCATCATTTTCTAGACGAACACGACCACCAGATATTTTGGGCTGTGGGTCGCACAAAAGAACACTGGAAAGAGGACCAACAAGCCGTATAATACCTGCAGTGATGCCAACACCTTGTTCCACGTAAGTGGCAGGTAAATCATCCAGATTAATTGCAAATCGTGCTGTTGGAGACGTAGTGTTGTCGTGAAAAGAGGAATTTCCTCCAATGAATAAGCACTGGTGCTTGTGAACATCATGATATCAAATTCGTTCAGAGAAAGGGGACTAATACTAGAACCTGAAAAAAGTAGTGTCGTCAGAACATCCCATCATTTTACCTATCATGAAGCATACCTGATTTGTCCCGACCCTGACCACCAAGGATGAGATTAGTACTCCAGATTCGCCCCGCAGCAGAAATGAACAGGTCTGTTTCGCTGACGATGGATGGGGCTTCCCAACGACAGTTATGGCGAAACTCGACGATGTCAGTGTTGTATTCTAGGGGTCCATTGGATTTGTAAGAGGGCGGCGGTAAACATATCAGCGTGTTTGCGGGAAGCTTGAACCCAAATGGAATAAATTCAGTCTTTTCAAGTCGAACGATGAGATTGGCACGTGTTGTTGAGGTAGGAAATTGTAGTGTACCAACCTGAACAGTGGTCGGAACGGAGACGATTGTCGTAGAGACGCTGATAGTCCCAGGTGCAAACTGGTGAAGCACCATAAGGAGCAATGAAGCTAGGAAAGCAAGCCTGAATGTGGTACTCGCATGCTTTGAAACACAATGAAAGGTACGGTCGATCAATCCGGAGTTAATAGTTGACACCCTGTCAGTGGTCCCAGGAACCATATGTTCTGATTGAACAGACCACTCTCGACTGAAAGCATCGATGGTGATGCTCCAACCAGCAGTAACTGCCAGATTATGACATACGATAAAGATGACAGTGAAGCCACCTTTAATTTTCGAGTCGCTGAGTCCGAGCGTGAGGGGTAATGGTCTAGCTAAGCACACAGAGGCTAAAGTAATAAAACCAGCTTCAATCAAGCAAAATATGTAGAGAAGAATGCGAAACCTGGTCATAGTTTTTTTGTCGACTCCGAGCCGTGGTTCTGGTGTGGCACTGCGTAGATCATGTTCTTCATCATTTTGCATGAGATTCATTGGTTGCAATTCAGATGTCGAGATACGATTCGTGATGAGGGCGGCTTATGACAAGAACAGGAGAGT
>Ga0153992_100313_pt1 | contig 13856 bp, 24 predicted proteins | sample TSNC076MetaG_FD_104683 | JGI IMG/M metagenome (GOLD analysis project Ga0153992, IMG submission 104683) | Attine ant fungus gardens microbial communities from North Carolina, USA - TSNC076 MetaG | ecosystem: Host-associated > Fungi > Mycelium > Unclassified | place: USA: North Carolina, Lumber... | reverse complement strand
GTAAAGATTAATATTATATACAAACATTGAGGACCTTGTATCTCTATGGGATCTTATTGCCTTGGGGTCTATTTATAGCCAAAAGAAGTGCATTGAAGAAAGCTTTACAATGGTTATTGAAACAAACAATTATGTTAAGTGGTTTTTGAGATATTAGCAATTTAGTGTCTAGTAACTTTGTGATCACTGACTGATCTGCTGATAACTTGATGAATACTTATTGCTTTGGGACATTTTTGGTATCATTTAAAAGGTCTTCTTAAGGGCTTTTGGTAGCCATCTAGATCATCAAAATCAATCAAATATTTCTGGAGTTATAGTCCAAATGAAGTTTGTGACAAGCATGTTTTACTCTTTGACTCCATTCATTGCATCACTTTCTAGAACCTGAAGTGTGCACTTATAGTATATTCTAGCCTTTCCACACTGCTATATCCTTTCCTACTTAACAGAATCTACAAACTCAGTTGGTCACTATATCATATACCAGAAATTTGGTATAAATTAATAATTATATTTATTTTATTATTATTATTTATCTTCTATAGGAGTATTGTGTTTTAGACTAGAAGTATTATGTTTCAGACTGGCTTTCTCCTACTCCAGTTATAGTATATATATTGGGTAGATATATAGGAGCAACTCAGTTTGTAGATTAAAGTCTTAAAGTTCTAAATCTACTTTCTTCATATTCTTGTAGTACTCTCTGCTACATAACTCCTTACTTCTAAATATACCTCTCTCTTGGATGACATTCTACTACTCCAAAATAAGTAACTACATATATGATAGGAAATTGAGACATAGTGCACAAGCTGAGACTAAGGTTGTTCCACTTTTATATTGTCATTGTATTCTCTCTAGTCCAGCTGTAAAACTACAGGACCAGAGAGCAACATATTATTTTACCTAGTAGCATGTTCTACTTTCTAACTTCACTTATTGCATCACTTTCTGGAACCCAGATTGCACACTCATAGTATATTCATAGTAATTCACAGTATATTATAGCCTTTCCATACTGCTATTCCCTTTTTACTTGATATACTATTACATTCAATCTCTCTAATATTTCTATCTTTATTCATTTACTCTTCATTCCTATTTTATTTATTTCACTGATGTTTAACTCCATTCATTTGACTCCAGTAGATCTGATGAACATAGGCTCTGAACTTTCTAGATGCATACCTTGTTGGACTAAATGAGTTCAATATTTGTTATCTTATGCCAGAGTCCTGTTCCCTTAACTCCCTCTGTAGAGTTGAATCTTTTGTTTGACCTCAGATTCTATATTTCCAGAACTAGTTCTTCACTCTCCTTCATCTGAGTCTAATCCTTTTATTTCACAGTCTAACCATTCTGCCCATTTGACCCTTGTCAGCCTGTCCAATGCTATCAGTCAACTTTCTAGTACTCTCAATTAACCAGTAGTCATCCATTCTTTCTGTTCCAAAGCCTATGTTTTTAATGGAATAGACCCCTACCAGTTCTATCATTTTCTTTTTTAATACCAACTTTACTTTTACTCTAGTCTAAGAATTCTTAAATCAGATTTTGACAAGGTCAATTTTGCATTGACTTATCTGTCCAGAGTAGCCCAGCAATAATTTGAAGTTGCATTAGATCAGGAGGAGCAGAACACTCATTATTCATGACTATATTTCTAGTTTTCTTTTGTTAAAGAGATCAAGACTCACTTTGGTATTTCAGATATAATTGCTGAAGCAGCCAACTCTCTAGATTATCTTTGAATAGACTTCAACCAGAGGATTGTGTTATAACTTGGCAAAATGGCTAAGTCATTATTTACTTTACTTTACTTTACTTTGATTTTATTTTCTTATTTGGACTTACCATACAAGGAAGAAGTACGGGAAAGTGTTACATATCATAGTTATATGTCAGAATATTATAGTGTTACATTATATAATGAGTATGGAAGAGTAGTACATAGACCATATAGTAATTGTATAAATAGTGTACAAAATTCAATAGGAACTCCATTAAGTTCTCCTTGTTAACTTGGACTTAGAATGTGATTAAGTCATTTTAGGCTAAGTTGCTACAGATTGCAACTTACAATATTGCCTTCTTCCAGTATTCTACCAAATTGCATTGGAAAGATAATGTTCTTCACCATAGATATTACTTTAGACTCCTTAATTGTATTTAGGACATCATCTCTACTCATGAAGAAGATAAACCCTTAACTTTCCAGCAGTTATATTCTACAACTATTTTTATTGACAATCATTTCTGGAAGCAAAAACACAAGTCTAAAAGGGCTTTTTTTTCTACTCTATAACAAACTTCTTCTTTGGAGTTATCTGTCTCTGTCTCTGATTTGTTTTTGTCTGTTTCTAACTCTGGTTTTATGGTTTCCAACTCTCTGGTCAAACTTAAGTCTCTATCTTGGAAGGACTTATCTCCATTACTTAGCAACAACCTCTCTCTGAAGTTGCTGTTTTAAATTTCTATTCTACCTCTGTTATATTTTCTGTTTCTGTCTGTCTTAGGCTCTGTTTATTTCTGTCTCTGGTCTCTATTCTGCCTGTTTGGTCAACCATATTTCTATATCTTTTTGTCTGATCTAGTACTTGTCTATATCTAAGACTCTATAATTTACAAATTTCTGTTCATATATCCTCTGGCAATAATAAAATTACTCTGTTCTGTTCTTGTAAGTACAACATTATAACCATCTCTAGTGACTTTCTACTCCTGTTTTCTTCTGGTTTTTGTATAAATCTAGGCTTCTATGCTATCTGCTTGTTCTATCTTGTTTCTTGGTACTGGAATTACTGACTGCCTTACCTCTGACCCATTGGTTAAATAAGTAGAGTCCAACTTTATTCTGCCATTTCTGCTTATAGTACTCATATTTGTTTAGCATTTTCAACTTTCATTAGTCCATTACACTAGTGTTGTTGACTTTCATTGACTACCATCTTTATCTGATGACTCCTTTCTAGACTTGTCTTTCTCTTCTCTACAAATTCTATATTAGCATGAAGTTATGAGAACTTAGAGCTCAACTAAGGTGGTTGTTCAGGAAGAACTCAATAGAGTTTCTTGTTGGATTCTTCTAGATACTTATACAAATATTAGGTGGTCTATATGCCTACCTCCCATAATCACATGACCTTTACTAAGAACTATCTATATCTTATATAATCCTTCCCATGCTATTCATATCTTTTCTTGCGTTGTATTCTTGGATATTTCCTATTAAGTTAATAAACATGTAAGAAATATTTTCCTTCCTAGAAGTCATTTTATAACATGGTTCCTTCTTCAAGTTTCCTTATCCTGAGGAATTTTTTTATTGTCTCCAGTTCTCCTTCCATCTCTTTTCTCTCTGTTTTTTGTATTCTTTATTTGACCACCCCCATAGTACTTTTGCTGTAAACCTCCCTGGAAGTTCTCTTGAGAACTCCTTTTCATTGTTTTTTTTTTTCTGTCACCTTATTTCTTCAGCTTCTTTCTCGTACTCTCTTTCAAACTCTTCAACTAGCTCCTTTGCATTTTTCAGGTTTTCTCTATGTACTAGGAATTTTTCTTTTCCCCTGACTATCCTTTTGTTCAGTATTTTTTCTATCTCAAATTCCTTTTCTCCTTCAATGATAACTGGTTTTGGTAGAGTTTTTTTTTGTCCTTCCACCTGGGGCCTATACAATTGTACTTGACTTACATTGACTACAGAGTGTATTTTAATAGAACTAGGTAATTCTAATTCTAAAGTGTTGGTTGAGACAATTCTTTTAATTTTGTAGGGCCCCACAAATCATTCTGTTAACTTCTCCAATCTCCTTTCTATTATCTGCTATTTGAGATTCTTCATACTTAATAGTATTGAGTCCCTGACTTTATACTTTTCTCCTTTACCTTACTTTCTATCTGCGTACTTTTTCATCTCCTCCTATACTTTCCATGGATCTTGACCATAATTTGCCTTAAAGGAGGATACTTTTGTAGCCAAGTGGATTTTGTTATTATATGCAAATTTGGCAGTCTCTAGCCAATCTGGCCACTGTTTTTGTCTGTGATCAATAAAGACCCTCAGGTATTGTTCTAGTTCCTGGTTGATCCTTTCCATTTGTCCATCTATTTAGAGATGATAGGCTGTCAACAGCTTTGTCTGGATCCCCAACAACTCATTCAGTTCCTTTATCATTCCTGCCATAAACTGTACTCCTCTGTCTGATATGATACTTTCTGGAAGGCCATGTAATTTCCAAACACGATCCCTAAATAACCAAGCAAGCCCTTCTGCTGATGTTTTCTCTATAGTTGCTATAAAATATACTATTTTACTGAAGTGGTTGTAAACCATGAAAATTATGTCATAACCTTGAGCCAGAGGTAGTTTGGTGATGAAGTCAGCTAAAATATAACTCTATGGTTTCTCTGGGATCACGTTTAGCATAAGTTTCCCTACCAGGGTCTCACAGCTGAGGATGATTGAGCAAAGAGGGAGGACCTACAACAAATACATCCAGGAATTCAAAAAGATAGTACAAGAAAGTGGCTATGAGGGAATATCCCTCATTGAAGAGTTCAAAAGAGGGTTGAGTGGAGCACTTAGAAGGAAGTTGGCAAAAGCAGAAAGCCCTCCTAGTACAATAGAAGAATGGTAGGAGAGGGCAGTAAGATTCAATAGAAATCAGAGGCAGAGTAGAGCAGAAAAAAGGATATTGGGGAGGAATGCAGCACACCTACAGGGAAATACACAGCATAGAAAAGGGTTTGGGGGAGGGTCATATGGAAGAAGGGGGGAACAGATCATGTGGGGACCAGTATAGAAAAGGATATCAGAATAGAGGAGAACAGCTGGGACCAGCAAGGGACCCCAACACAATGGAGATGGACAGAGGAAAAGAAGAAGATAGAATGTGCTTTGTATATGGAAAGTGGGGCTATATGGCCAAGAATTGTTGGCAAAGAAAGGGAAGAGAAAGGAGGGTAGTGGAGATGCCACAGGAGTTGGCAAAAGACAATGGAAGACAGTAAGCTCCTGGCTGGCCTCCTCAAATATGTACAGTGTATTGTATCCAGAAAAACTGGGAAATAAAGTTTCTTGTCAAAGCAACACTGAGGGAGTAAGAGATGTACAGTGTACACTGCGGCCACTAAGAGAAGTATAGATAAAGATAGGACTAGAGAAGTTGGAAAACTATGAAGGAGTAGCAGTTAAAGTACTACTCGATAGCAGCACAACTAGGTTGTTTATAGATGTCCAATTTGTGAAAAGAAAAGGGTTCAACCTGGAAAAACTAAAAACCCCACTGTTGGTAAGAAATGTGGATGGAACAGTAAACATGGGAGGAGCAATTATATACCAGGTTGAGTGCAACATGTTCTTCAAAGGACATGTAGAAAAAGTAAGAATGGATGTATGTAATCTAGGAAAAACAGAGGTGATATTGGATATGCCATGGTTAGCTACCCATAACCCAGAGATAGATTGGGAAAAGGAAAAGATAAAGATGATGAGATGTCCACCCATATGTGGAAAGAAGAAACAAGGAGAAAAGGGAAAAAAAGTTAGAAAAATAGAAAAGAAGAAGGAAATAGAGGAGTTAGTGTCAAAGAGATTTTGGAAATGGAAAAGAGTGTTCAGAAAAGTAAAGTCAGAAAGAATGCCAGTGCAAAAGGCCTGGGATCACACAGTCGAGTTAAAAAAAAGGCTTCATACCTAAAAAAGGGAAGATATACTCATTATTGAGAAAAGAGTAAGAAAAGGTGCAAGCATTCATAGAAGATCAACTGCAAAAAGAATACATTCAACTATCAAAATCTCCACAGACATCACCAGTACATTTTGTAGCTAAAAAGGATAGCAAGTAACAAATGGTGCAGGATTATAGGCATGTAAACCAGTGGACTATCAAGAATGGGTATTTATTACTATTGATCCCCAATATCTTGGATGAAGTAGGCAGTAAGAGGGTTTTTATGAAACTGGACTTGAGGTGGGAGTACAACAATATCAGAATCAAAGAAAAGGACAAATAGAAGGCAGTGTTCACAATGCACAGTGGAGCCTATAAGCCAACTGTAATGTATTTTGGGCTCACAAACTCTTCCACTACCTTCTAGACAATGATGAATGACCTATTCCATGATATGATAAATCAAGGGAACACAGCCACCTTCATAGATGACATCATTGTGGCAATAGAAACAAAAGAGGTGTTAAAACAACTTGAAGAAAATGATCTCTTTGTAAAGCTAGAGAAGTAAGTGTAGGTGGAAGGTAAAGGAGATGGAACTCCTAGGAGTAATAATAGGACCAAAGAGAGTAGAAATGCAAAAGGAAAAGGTAGAAGGAGTTCTAAGCTAGCCAATACCAAAGAACATAAAGGAGATACAAAAGTTTCTAGGACTCATCAACTACTATAGGCGATTCATTAAGTAAGGCCTTTGCAAAACTTGCAATACCACTATATGTGTTAGTCAGAAAGGAGGAGAAGTAAAGATGGGAAAAGGCACAGGAGGAGGCATTTAAAAAGCTGAAAAAGGCCTTTACAATAGAGCTGATCTTGGCAATACTAGACTTAGACAAAGAAATGTGAGTGGAAGCAGATATGTTGGACTATGCAACAGGAGGAGTGTTGTCGACAAAGTGTGGAGATGGAAAATGGAGGCCAGTAGCCTTTATTTCTAAGGTACTGAACACAACAGAATGAAACTATAAGATTCACAACAAAGAAATATTAACAGTAATTCGATGCCTGAAAGTATGGAGGCATTACCTAAAGGGAGTAAAAATGGAGTTCAAGATCTGAATGGACCATAAAAACCTCCAGTATTTCATGACAAGTCAAAAGTTAAACTGGAGACAAGCCTAGTGGGCCTTATACTTGTTATGCTTCAACTTTACTTTAAAACACATTTCTGGGAAAAGCATAGATAAAGCCAATGGACTGAGTCAAAGGGTAGATTGACAGGAAGGGATAGAGAAGAATAACAAAGACAGAATGCTGATTAAGCTAGAGTGGATAAGGGGAGTAGAAATGCTAGTAGAAGATGAAAATCTAAGAGAGAGGATTAAAAAGGCATAGGAAAAGGACAAAAAAGTAATAAAAGCAGTAGAAGAACTAAAGAAAGCAGAAATGAAAAGCCTCCGAGACAAGAAGTGGCCAATAGAGGAAGGAGTAGTTATGAAAGAAGGACAAATATATGTCTTAGAAGGGGATCTGAGAAGAGAGGTAGTGCATCTATACCACAATATACCAGTAGGAGGATATGGAGGGAGATGGAAAACAACAGAGTTGGCTACAAGAAATTACTGGTGGTCAGGAGTTATGAAGAAAGTAAAGAGATATATGGATAAGTGCAATGCCTGTCAGTAATATAAAAACAAGAGTGATATCTTTTGTTCCTCCTCTGCTATCTCCCCAAATTTATTTCTCATTTTACTAAACAATTCTTCTGCTATTTTTGCCTCTGATTTTCTAATCTTTTCCAACAGATCTATTTCTTTGATTATTACTTCTGTCATCTGTGTTGCTCTAACCTCCAGCCATTCCTTTTTTACTAATACTTTATCTTCATTATCTCTTTTTATTTTCACCTGCCAGTCTAGATGCCTGCTAAGGCTGTCAGCTTTTCCTATACTGCTTCCTGGTATATGTTTTAGTGTAAAATCAAATATAAATAGGTACAATGCTCATCTTGCTTGTCTTCAATTCAACTTTTGACTGTTCATGAAATACTTGAGATTTTTATGATCACTTCAGATTTCAAATTTTGTCTATGTATCTTCTAGTAGATGTCTCCATTCTTCTAGACATCAAATTATTGCCAGTATTTCCCTATCATGGATTTTGTAATTTCTTTCTGCTTTATTCAATAATTTTAAAATAAAAACTACTAGCCTCTACTTATCATCTTCACACCTCATCGAAAGTATACCTCCTATTATGTATTCTGATGCATTTGCCCTTACTTTCATCTTTTTATCCAAGTCAGATACTACTAACACTAGTTGTGTTGTGAATATCTTTTTCAATTCCTTGAACATTTTCTTTTGCTCTTCTCCCTAACTTTACTTCTCATCCTTTCCAACCAGCTTATATAGTAGTTTACCTATTCTGGCAAGATCCTTCACAAATTGCCTATAGTAATTTGCTAATCCCAAGAACTTCTGTATATCTTTAATTGTCTTAGGCCTTGGCCATTCCAGAACTTCTGTCACCTTTTCTTCTTATATCTTAATACCTTCTGCTCCTATTACTAGTCCTAGAAAGTCAATCTCTTTAACCTTCTATACACACTTCTCAGGTTTCACATATAGATCATTTGCTTCTATCTTCTTCAGTACCTTCTCTACTATTTCATCATGTCTTTTCATTTTCTGTTTCTACCAATACATCATCCATAAATGCTACTACATCTTCTGTATCTATTAGATCTCTCAGGATATTGTTTATCATTTCTTGAAATGTTGCTAGTTAAGTGCAGCTTTCTATTCATCCCTCTCTTTTATTTGTACATTGTTGTACCCCCAGTGCAAGTCCATCTTTGTAAACACCTTTTTTGTCTCCATGGTATTAATCAAGTCTAAAATTAAAGGTAAAAGGTAGTTATCCTTAACTGTTCCTTTATTTAGATATCTATAATCTTATACCATTCTTTTCTTTCTATTCTTTTTCCCTACAAAGAACACTGGTGAAGTCTGAGGTGACTTCAATAGCCTAATATACCCTTTTCTCAACTGTTCCTCCACAAATTCTTTTATTTCCTCTTTTTCTTTTCTTGACATCAAATATGTCCTCTCTTTTCTTGGTATGGTCCTAAGGCTTTCTTACTGGTATCCTTTCCAATTCTGTCTTTTCAAACACTTTAAGCCACTTGTGAAATTTCTGTGGCACTATCTTTTTCACTTTTTCACTATCTAATTCAACTTCATCATTGAATTTCTCTTTCATTGACATCTTCCACTCATCTCTATCTACCTTTTCTACTGCTCTAACTTTTTTTCCTAACTTTTTTCTTTTCTGTCTCCTTTCACTGCTAAACTTCTCCTACAGATTGGTGGGCATCTTATCATTCTGACCTCTCTAGTCTCCTAATTTATCTTTGGGTTATGTGCTTGTAACTATGGCATACCCAATATAATGTCCATTCTCATTCTGGATGACAATGCACCCCCAACACAAGATTTCTACTGATCAGAAAAAGATACAGGTAATCTACTCAACAACACCACCCAATTACTAGATCAGGTCTTAAACATGATACCTGGGTTTGGTACTGAGTCTCCACTGGTAGTCTCTAACTAACTACCAAGTTCTCTTTACAGCTAGGGCCTGCTATCCAAAAAGACCAGTGATTGAACTGATCACCAATTGAGAACAATAAGAGAGTAAAGTTTAGGCAGGGTCCAAAGCAAACAGTGCCTGGAGTATAGAATTAAGTTTTTCTATTAGTAACTGACTCAAGAACCTTAAGTTAGAGGTTAACTTAAGGTAGCACTTCAGGGTTAGAAGAGAACTCAATGGAGTTTTCACTCAATTGTAGTCTATTATATATACAAATACACTATTTGTCCTTGTTCAAACTTCAAGTTATCTATCAGCTACTGGTTCAACTTCAGTCCATGTTTGTTCTATTTATAGCTTCTTGTTGTAGTCAAGGTAACTCATGACACTCTATTCTGTTGCTCAGACTGTTGCCAGCAAGCTTTCTTTCAAAAGTTCGTCTCTATTTTCCACATTTGCACCTATTCTAGAAGCTGTTGCTATAACTCTTGTTTTATTTTCTAAGTCCTTATCACTAGACGATGGGATGCCTAGCCTAAAGGGGAGAATAGGTACCTAACTACTTTATCTTATGGTCAAATTCACAGGCCAGACACCAATTTATTCATTTTAAATTCAACAATTTTCAAAAACTTTTTATATCTACTTTCTGCCTCCAGTGAAATACATTCATGGAATGGACCTCTCATTAATAACTCCCTCACTTTCCTCTATCCCTCCCATCTGACAGTTCTTCTTAAACTCCTTGATTACCATTGTGGACCCTTGATCTTCTTCAACCTCTTTAATGATCTCCCTACCTTTCCCTTTATCTACCCTCTCTGTTTCTGTTCTTTCCTCTTTGGACCTCTCCTAGGAGATAATCTCACTGTCTGCATTCCTAGATTCAATCCCTGTCAGTTTCTCCAGTGCAACCACAATCCTTGTCCCTGCTGCTATCAATGTGTCCATCTTGTTCATTATCTTCTCTTTTTACTTTGCTTTCAATTGCAATTTTGTTTTCCTTGCTTTCACTTGCCTTGCTACTTTCTCTTTTACCTTTCTTCATGCTTTTTCTACATCAAAAGGTTTGCAGGCAAACTTGGCCTTTACACAGAAGGCACATGATTTTGCATTCCTGAAAATTGTTTGGAAAAATAGTTGAAAATCAAGAAAGAAAAGTTTTTGCAAAGTTCTTTTGATTCTTGAATCAGGTGATATTTATATTGCTTATCTATCAAGAGCTTCGAGAGCTCAGCCTTAAAGAGGGAATAGTTTTTTCTTCTGCATCTTAATTCCTTCTACCCCTATTACCAGTCCAAGAAAGTTGTTGATCTCTTTGACTTTCCAAACACATTTTTCTGGTTTTATATAGAGATCATTCTCCTCCATCCTCCTTAATACTTCTTCTATTATTTCATCATGCTTTTTCTCATTCTCTATTCCTACCAACACATTGTCCATAAATGCTACTACATCTCCAGTATCAATTAAGTCTCTAAGAATATCATTTATCATTGCCTGGAAGATTGCTGGTGAATTTGTGAGACCAAAGAACATAACTGTGGGTTCATACACCTCTAGATGTATAGTGAAGATGGTCTTCCATTCATTCCCTTCCTTTATCTATACATTATTGTACCTCCATCTCAGATCCATCTTTGTAAACACTTTCTTTGTATCTATAGTGTTGATTAAGTCCACAATTAATGGTAATGGATAGTTATTCTTAACTATTTTTTTATTTAGGTATCAATAGTCCTGTACCATTCTTTTCTTTCTGTCCTTTTTTCTCACAAAGAATACTGGTGAAGTCTGGAGCAACTTTAAGGGTCTAATATACTCTTTCCTCAACTGTTTCTCCATAAATTCTCTTACTTTCTCTTTTTCTTCTCTCAACATTAAATATGTCCTTCCTTCTCTTGGTACAAAATCTTCTCTCAGATTTATTGCATGATCCTAAGGTTTTCTCACTGGTATTCTTTCCGATTCCATCTTCTCAAACACCTTAAGCTACTTGTAAAATCTCTATAGTACCATTTTCCTCACTTTTTCTCTATCTAATTCAACTTCATTGTTAAATTTCTTCTCTATTGACATCTTCTATTTATCTCTTTCTGATTTTTCTATTGTTTTGATTCTTCTCTCTTCTTTCCTTTCTTTTTCTGTCTCTTTTTTTGCTACTATACTCCTTCCACAGATTGGTGGGTATCTTGTCATTTTGACTTTCCCAGTCTTCCAATTTATCTCAGGATTGTGTACTTGTAACCATAGCATATCCAGTATGACATCTGTTCTCCCCAGATCACATACATCTATCCTCATTCTTTCCACATAACTTTTGTGGTACATATTTACCTCCACCTGGTGTGTAATCGCTCCTCCACTACCATCTACATTTCTTACTACCACTGGTCTTTCTAACTTCTATAGCTTAAATCCATTTCTTGCTGCCATTTTTCTGTCCATAAACATTCCTGTTGTACTGCTATCCAAGAGCACTTTTACTGTTATGCCTTTATGCATATCCACTTTCTTTACCCTAATGTTCAACCACACTTCTCTTGACATTTTGAACATTCTCCTGACATCTTTTTGCTTGTCTTCCTCTTGTACTGTTCTTTTTAGAACTCCTGTCCACATGCCACCCTGCTGTGCCTTTCTCTCTATGGGGTGCTACCACTCTCCAATTCCACTATGGTTTTTTCTTTCCTGTCCTACATTCTAGACACAGGATCTCACTTCTTTCTCATTCCAGCACTCTTCTTCCTATTGCATCCTTTCTTCTACACTTTATACACTGCACCCTTGTCATCTCTCCCCTCCTTGCTTCTTTCTCTCTCTAGTTTCATGCTTCCTGGCAAAGGTTACACTACATATTTTTTACTTGTCTTTCAAGGAGAAACCCTTGTCTCCAATTTTCATGGGTTTGAACCCCCTTACTTTCACATTCCCCACACTCTACATAGGTTGCTACTGTCTTCTCTGTGATCCATCCCCTCTCAAGTAGAAGTGCCTCTGCTAGGGGCATGTTCCCCTTGTCACAATATTTCTGTGCCTTTTCCCATATAGGATGTACTGGTCTCCTCTCTTGCTGTACCTTTTGTGGACCAACCACACATGCTACCTGCTCATTTCTCTCCTTTTGTCTTTCTACTTCTATATTTGGACATTCCCATTTGCAGTGTCCAATCCCTTAATATCTAAAACACTTTACTTCCTCTACTCTTTCCTGCCGCCTTACCTCTATTTCATTTCTCACTCTACACTGTATCACCCTAGTCACCAACATCTCATATCTATTTTGGGGTTTTTCTCTTTTCTCTTTTTCCTCTTCTTTCTTTGTCCTGCAGTTACAGGCCAAGTGCCCAAGCTTTCTACAACTCCAACATTCTCTTTCTCTCCTTCTCTCTAACTGTGTTCTTAGTGAAGCAAAGGCTCACTTTTCTTTGAGCATGTTGCTCGGGAGGTTGTTATATTGTTGTTGAGACAGTGTTAATGCCTCAAGGTTGAAATGAAAGGTTTTTGATCTTACTAAAGTTATGTCTGCTAGGGTACAAGATCTTTACCCAGCCAGACACCTACTACCTTACTGACTACTGCCCTAGTATTAGGGTTATACTATCACCTCTAAGAAGAGGATCCCTACTTTAAGCAGCTTCTTAAGGATACGCTACTATTCCTCTGTGTATATGGATCACAATAGACCCCCAGCACAAGGTTGATAAAGTGAAAGAGTACAAGTAGTCTACTGAACACCACTCAATTGCAAGGTCAGGTCTTGGATATGATACCTGGGTTTGGTACCACACTGTCACTGGCAGTCCCTAACTGACTACCAAGTCCCCTTAAGCCAAGGGCCTGGCTATGTATGGAAGTAACTAGCAATCACAATGATCACCAGTCAAGGGTCAAAATAATGTGAGAGTAAGAGAATAGACAAGGCTCAAGATGAACAGTGTCTAAGAAGTGGTATTGAGTTCTTCTATTGTGCAACTCAAGTTGAGTTGACTCAGTAGCTAGGTCTTTGAGGGTTACAAAGAGAACTTGATGGGATTCTTGCTCAATTGTGCCAGCTACTTATACAAGTATGCTATTTGCTCTCATTTACATTAATGGTATTCTATAACCAGCCAAGAGGCTGCCAGTTCAATTCCCTTGTCTGTTATTCTATAAATACATATCTTTGGTCATAGTTAAGGTAACTCATGACAGTTGGATTATGAAAGAACAGATAAAGAATATTCTTGGTTAACTATATCAGAACTGAAGAATGCAACTAACTTTGTGAATGAGCTTCATCTTTGATATCTTTATAAACCAGGCCTAGAGACACTTCTTGTTTAACTGACTAAATAAGACTACAAGAGCAAATTAATAGCCATAAAGGTATAGCCATAAAGAGAGGGTACTGTCATACCCAACTGTAAGGGAATGGCTGTCACTCTAGGACTAGGCTTAGCTGAGTATTTGGTTTACATACACCTAGCTTATCTTATCTCTGATGCCCTTCTATCTACTCCCTTACCCTTCTATCTACATGTTGCTCTAATCATTCTATTTAACTTAGATAGGAAGTGCTATTATTGGACTGTAGCTTACATGACT
>Ga0153992_100310_pt1 | contig 13974 bp, 17 predicted proteins | sample TSNC076MetaG_FD_104683 | JGI IMG/M metagenome (GOLD analysis project Ga0153992, IMG submission 104683) | Attine ant fungus gardens microbial communities from North Carolina, USA - TSNC076 MetaG | ecosystem: Host-associated > Fungi > Mycelium > Unclassified | place: USA: North Carolina, Lumber... | reverse complement strand
TTCATCATCCCCGTCCGACGTCCGTTCTAGCCGCAAGACTAGGTCCAGTAGAAAAAATGACCACGATAAGACCCGTATCTCTCAGCATTCCACTCTCGAACTCAACAAGAAACTGGAACTGCGCTCCAAGAGGATTCAAATGATTGAAAAGGCCAAGAAAATAAGTTCTCTCGACAACTCACCAGCCAATGATAGACAGCTGCATGTTCTCCGAATGGTCTACGATGAGATAACAATGTACCCAGCTGAACCTTGGATTGCTATACTCGCAATCATCATCCACAGGTACATGATCATTTATGATTAGATCTGCTGATATTGATTATTCCATCACCCATTCTCCAGATCCTTCAAACAAGTCAAGAATTGGTTCTCCAACGAGCGGCAAAAACGCGGCACGGGTGAAGAAAGCACTGTCACCTCATCTATTGGAGAAAAGATTCGCGTCCGGCCCATCTCTCGTGATAGTTGCAGTGATTGGTCGGACGAATGGTTCGAGGAAGTTGTGATGATTTACCATTATTGGATTTTGTGCAATTTACGATGGCAAGCTGGAAGAGCTTTCTCTGACATCATTTATGACGGACGGTCATGACGCTCCTTACGTTCTTTATTCCTACCATCCTTGTAATCGCTAAGAGGTTGACTAGCCGTAATTTTTATCTCATCGTGCACCGCCCTTTTTCTTTGACTTTATACTATACCTCACAGTCACTCTATACTCTGTCTGTACTCTGTCATTCCTTCTGTAATTATCTAGGCTCAAAAAATTTCCGTATCTGTTTGTATTACACTCTCTCGATATATAAAAACGATTCTATATATCTACTGGATTGTCAAGCCGCTCATAACAATCCTTCCGCCTCGCGGAACATAGTCGTCTTAAAAATGAACTGAGATATCCTTCACCTGCTGCATGTTTGACTTCACCATTTCGCATCATCTGATACCTTTTCCCTCTCCATACCACTTCGTCTCCAAGAATAGCCACACACCAAATGGGAAATGCTAGCAGCTCTCTGATTGTCCAAGCTCCTAGGAAATGCCACAACCGAGAGGCTGGTAGCGGATGACCAGCAAGTGATTCATATACATCCAGATCAACCATCACCCAAATGGGATAATGCAGTAATAGAGTGAGCCAGTGAGGTATTCCTAAGAGCTGTGCGAAACTCCAGCTTGCAATGAGGGAGAGCATTATACATTCTGTAAGTGGTTCCAGAATTGTAGCAACAAGGACCATATGCTTCCGCACGCGGATCCACCGAACCCGACGCCAGATATAATCAGATAGCGACATATTTCCAATTGCATTCCTGGCGACATCACATGAAAGTTCGTGCCGTACATCGAGTTCATGCCAGAGGGCACTGGCAATAGTGTTATCTTCTGCAAGAAACTTCCCAAAAGCCGGTAACCCGCAGGTGGTAGACGGCGATATGGTCAACGCTCCGTCAACGATAAGAGAGTGAGGTTTCAATGACGCATCAAGCTTGTCTATATCTGAACGCCGATACATATTCGATTTTCCGACGACGCAGGACTCGAGAGCGAGGGTATTGATAGCAACATACATCTTGGCATGGTTTGTATTCAAGAATGCCTCTTCAATACGGGAACCAAGCTGGGGTTCATTGATAAATGCAAGCGGAACGTGGTGGACAAGACCTATACGTTTATGTGGCTTGTTGGATCTGGATCGTGAAGGGTTGATGAGTGCATCAACCGAACGTGCCAGAGTCCCCGGGTCAACCATCACGTTCGAATCAAGGACCCAGATAATGTCATGGGCAGCATTGCGGTACGAGCGGACCAAGTTATTGACCTTCGGATTGACACCAACAGTTTCTTCACCTATGGTACCCAGAATGATCACGGAAAATAGAGGTGGAAATTGGATGAGCCTCACCTATGACAATTTCCGCCTTAACCTGCGGATACTTAGTAATCAGTTCTCTGACAATAAATAGTGCCTGATCATTCTCATCCGCAACAGAGAAGAGAATTTCATAATTGGGATATTCCTGAATGAATGTTGACTCCAAATTTTCGTACAAATTCGTGTCAAGACCCTTCAAAGGCCGTAATATAGATACTCCAGGCACCGCACTAGCTGGGGCGCCTCTCAGTGGAGAATGCGGGCGCAGACGATAGCGACGTCTCCTTCGATTGATGACCTTATGTCAGCTTGTCAAACAACCTGGAGAAGTAGAAGTGACTTACCCTGCAAAACACCCCAGTAGCCCGATTGCCCATAACACTACATACCATATCACTCCAACAATAGCAAGTATAAGAGGGACCGTCAATGACGTGCCATCATCGTCTAGCATTAGTGGGACGACAAACAATGATAGGGTAAGGTGAAGAACAGGTTGTGCATCAAAATGCTCTGCATTTTCTCCCACAGTGTATTTCTTTACAAGAAGTGGTAAAATGGCTCTGCACCTCTTCTAGTCGTGTCTTTATTACGAGTGCTTGATTAGCGTTCCTCATGAGCCTTTACGTATCTTAATTAGGCCGTTGTTGCCTGGAGATGCTGCCTGTAACAATTCTGAGATACTGATACATAGTGCCATCGGATACCTTTTTACACGTCATGTCACATCCGATGAATTCAAAAAACAGTCTCAAAGAACTCTCAACCCCCCATTATAGCGATAATTGCTAAGTTTTTCTGGAGATGCTCAGAGATCAAGTCCAGCATCTTTGATATGAACTTGAAAATTATCAGATTCCTCTCCGCAATGAATGACGGTGTCATGCTTTTGAACATGACTGCGAGTCTAGAAGTGCTTTTTTCTCTGCATTCTGAAACTCGACTTAAAACAAAATCCTGCTCAGGTAAATTTTAAGGCACCAGGCCAGCCCGCAAACCAGAGATTTGATCCAAAATTGCTTGCGGATGACGTGATCTTTTGTGAGCCGTCTAGGTATCTAGGAATAATATATACGATTTTCTGAAATGCAAGATAAAATCGTCGAGCTTTTCTTTTCTAAATTATCTTTTGACTCTTGACTGATCCGGAGCTGACTCGAACCAAACAAGTTGAAAAGCAGCGGCGACAGGCAGGAGTCGACCACGAGTGCTGTGTATGTCCCCAAGAGCCATAGGGAAACGTTCAACTGCATAATGACCCACGCCGATCTTTGCCCCGGGGGTGAACGTGAGCCGTGGCAACCGGCTAAGGAGGCTTTGATACCGTCGCCTTAGCCAGCGCGAAGGTCGCTGTACAGGTTGTGACTGGTGAGAAGCCAGGATGTCTTTGCATTCGACCTGACGTTCTCGCCGAGTGAGCTGAGGAGATTTCCATGCCGGACCAATAATAAATTCAATATCTTCTCGTAAACCCAAGCCTTGTGCTGCCCCTCCCCTTATTCCAACTTCTTCTGGCATCTGACCGCCCTGTACATTTATATCGAGGGGAGGGTAAACTTTTTGCACTTCCTGTCTGAAAAATCGGTTTACTAGATTCTTCTTGCGTCGCTTGCTGACCCTGCCGAACAACGCCGCTTCTTCGCATGACAGGTCCGCCTGGGGTATTCGTTGACTGGCCAACTTATTCGGATCCAAGATTTTAAGTGCTTTCGTTGTACGTGAAACATCACTCGTCAACAGAGCCCGAAGTCCAGGAGAGTAAACAGGTGGTCGTGAAGAAGGTATTTGCGGTATAATGGGCATTGAAGCTTGGGTATTTGAATCGGAGAGAAATGGCTGAAGGCAATATACATCACGCAAATTTAAGACGGAAGGTTTATAGACAAACCTTCATAAGCTCGTGTTTGAACTTCCCCTTACGACCGTAAGCAATATCAAGGATATGGTCGAAGCATCGCCAATCACCTTGGAGACCTTTGTTCATCTTTCGTAGTTCCTATGCCCGAGCTGAGTAAATTACAGCTCACAGAAAATCAAAGTAGAAGACCTTGGTGATTCTTTTGTATCTCTTAGTCTGCAGATATATATTTTGGGTGTCTTTGAGGGTTTCCATGTCATCTCGAACTTTCAATCGGTAAAATTGCCTACAAAACTGTCAGTTGACGGAAAAAATAGTAGAGATTCGTTGAACCGGAGATAGGCATGCGGTAATTTTCGTATAGTTCTGAGGTAGTCTCTGTAAAGAGTGACTATTGAGGTAGTTTTCGTCATAGGAAGAAGACGAAGATCCTTCTCACGGCAGCCATCTAGTTCTTACTTAGATAAATTCCTCTTCAGAACCGGGTTCCCGATTAAAGATGCACGAACCGGCTCTTGTACTTCCAGCAAGGCAGTGTAAATGGCTCGTGGCATGAATTTATGTTCGGCTCTGACCAAATTTGCTGACCGGGTTCACCTGTTAAACACGATCTGGGTGCAGGACATGGCTGAATAGACTACAGCATAAAGCATTATACATGACTAGACTTTTTCATAATCTCCATCTAACATAGAGACTTCTCAAAGAGGAGTGATTTGGCACCTGCCAAGGATGAATGGTCGAAATGGGATTAGTTCAACTAGGATATGGATGTGTCGATGAATACTTTTCAGCAGTCAGTCTCACTCACTATGTCACATACTAACCTGCACTGGATGGATTTACAAATAATTCTGATCGGCTTGGGAGTTTCGCAACTGTGGAATGATGTCGAGACTATGTCGAGTCACCTACCAATAAACTTCGTCCACACCCTATCCCTTCCTCCTGCAGACATGTCCCGGACATTGGGCCCTGTTTAGCCCTCCGCGTCTTAAAACTAGATTACTTGTTGCGGAATAGAAATGAATCCAAAAAAATGTTGAGTCACCTGATGTCCCATATAGATAATTATGTCAACAAGCATCTTTTCACCTCCATCCAGATGGTAAGTTAGACGATATGCACCTGACCTGAAAAGGAGTTCTTATATACAACATCCCTAGCCACAGAAACGAGACCAAAATCCGAGTGGCCTGGGCCGTGCGATCATCAACCGCAAGGTCAAAGACGCTAAAAGAATGCAAGAAACCGGGAATGTGCGTAGTGATACCCTGTTCACTGGTTTTCCTAAAATGCCAGCAGTATTCCGTCGACGTAGGCACGACCAGCAAACTCAAATCTGTGACTCAGGAGGGGGATCTTGAGGAGTTTTTCAGCACAGCCATCTTAGCAGGAACAGAATTCACTACCGGCAGGTCCTTTGCATCTCGCCCTCGTAAAAATATTCATGTTTAAAGAGCGAAGAAACGTCAAAATAATTCATCAGGTTGTTAGCTCAACCCAGAACCCTTACCTCCTTACTGAGCAAGAAGAGGCAAACGTTCTCAAAAGGCAAGAAGCTAACAGACAACGCCTACGAGTCCCTCGTAGACCACCTTGGACAAAATTGATGACTCCTGTTCAATTGGACAAGCAAGAGAAAGTTGCCTTTCTAGATTGGAGGAGAGGACTTGCAGAGTATGTTGTGACTTGCTCTCAATTTAGAGCTGGGATCTTACCTTATTCAGACTTCAAGAGGCTGAGGGCTTCCTCTTGACGCCATTTGAACGCAATATTGAAGTTTGGAGACAGTTGTGGCGAGTTCTTGAACGATCCCACCTGATTGTTCAAATAGTGGATGCGCGAAATCCCCTCAGATTCCGCTGTCAAGACCTAGAGGACTACATTCAGGATGTAGAAGGACCCGAGGGAGAACAAGGGACAGGAAAGGGAAAGCGAAGGAGTTTATTGCTCATCAACAAGGCAGACTTACTGACAGTTCAGCAACGGTGTGTTTGCTCGAATTGATCTCTTTTCCAAGGCTTATTATTATTAATTCCTAGGCGGCTCTGGGCAGACTACTTTGATTCCAGAAACATTCGTCATGCCTTTTTCTCAGCTGCAGGTTCAGCTGCAATACAACAAGCGCGAAGAAAGATACTCGAGGCAACCACGGGAATAGAAACTGCCAGTAAATCAGATACTGAAGATTTCTCTGAAGTCGAGGGACTTGTACAGCAAGATAATGCCTGGCAAAATCAGACTCTCTCAGACTCAGATGACGACACTGAAAATGAATCGTCAAGTACCGAGGATTATTTTTCTGTCGAGGAGGACGATGAGTTCAGCATGGATCCGAGAGCTCGAGTATTGTCGGTATCGGAATTGGAAGATCTTCTTCTCAAGATGGCTCCTCCTTTGTCTGGTCGGTTTTCTATCTCTTCTCCAGAACATCCTCCAATGATGATGTGAGGCAGACTTCAATGATTGTTTTGGAAAGGCTCCCACAAAACACAGCGTCGGTCTCGTTGGATACCCTAATGTTGGAAAATCCAGCACAATAAACGCTCTTCTTGGGGAGAAGAAAGTCAGCGTTTCGTCTACTCCCGGAAAGACCAAACACTTCCAGACTATCCATTTGTCTGATTCCGTCATCCTCTACGATTGTCCCGGTCTAGTTTTCCCTCAATTTACTACAACCAAGGCTGATCTGATTTGTGATGGTGTTCTCCCAATCGATCAGATGCGTGAATATACCGCACCGATAGCTTTGGTTGTGAAACGAATAGCCAAGGAAATCTTAGAGGCTGTTTATGGACTTTCAATCAAGTTCAAAACGATAGAGGAAGGGGGTGACGGAAAGATAACAGGGCAAGATCTTCTCATTGCCTATGCCAGTAAGTCGTGCAGGGTTAATCAATCGATCGGTTCTGACGCTTTCCAGTCGCACGCGGTTATATGCGTTCAGGTCAGGGCAATCCAGACGAAGCTCGGGCTGCTCGTTATATCCTGAAGGATTACGTTAATGCGAAACTCCTCTTCTGTCATCCTCCTCCTGACACTGAAGAGGGTTCATTCAATGAAAAAACGAGACGTCTCATGCTCTTAAGGACAGCTGGGAAGAAAAAAGCTCCTACAACCCGTGTTGGAAAAGATTCCGACACCTTTGTGAAACCTGCAGATGTTGCGAGCATAAAGCCAGTGAACGACCAGGGGTCCAACATTATTGACAGTGATTTCTTTGGGCATAACCTTTCATCGTCTCACCTGATAATTCAGGGTCATAACAAAACGGGGCAAAATTTTTCAAGAGCAAAGTTCTATCCGCACCAGAATATCATGGCTGACGATGGATCTTCGTTGGGCTTCAAGAATGCGCGTCTTGCCTCTATACTAGGAAATGCTGGGCCAGGAAACAAAAAACATAAGAAAATGAAACGGGTGAAGCAACGGAGTGGCAAAGGGTACGATTAAGTGTCTGCTTTCATGTTTATACGCTTTCAATCCAGCTGTTCAATGAGATGTGGATATAGACATCAGAAGTCAGGACTGAGGTTGGAATAAGCAGAACGGTAATACATTTCGTATGTGTATCAGTGATTGCGCCAACTTCTCGATGATATAGCATCAGCATGGACTTGCAGCTCCTCTTGCCTCTCCCCAGCAGCTTCTGATACAATCGCGTCGTCAGTGCCAACAGTGTCCTTGTCGACTAGTCTTCTTTCTGCCGTCAAACTTTGCCGCCACATGGAGTGAGCCTAACGACTGCTCTATCACACAGTCACCACACTCATATGGCCAATGCTTCGTTTTTCTATTTCTTTGAACAACTCGCACCCTTGCAATGGCAGCACAATCCCAGGCAATAACCTTCATGTCTGTTTCTGAATCGCAAAATGGACAACAATGGACTTGAAGCCATCTTTGTTAAAGTCGGCAGGGTATGTCCTACTGTCTTGAACACCAATCTGATTCTAACATTGCTCACTAGGTCCAAATAATTACAGTGGAAGAAGCGAGCCGCTCCAATGTCGCGAAATTTATGTCTGACATTGTGGGTTTATGATGAACAGGCTCGGCGTGTTCGGGAAAGAACACCCACTCCAGGTCATCACTGCGGACCTCTCAAGAGAAATGAACGCAAGCTTGTTTCCACTCCGTCTTTCGTAAAATTGGCGATAACGTGGACGAACGTCCATACGATCCTAGACCTCACTGGGCCCGAAAATCATCAAGTTTGTTCTGACTGATGGGAACAGTTCGATTTTTGGGCTAGTAAATTGTTCTGATGGTAGGAAATGCTATTCCACTAACATAAGCATTGTACCTGAACAAAGGGATACTCTGAAGGTTCAGATTAAACAAGTTCTGGAGTTACTCATTTTATGCGTGAGATAAAATCTGTCTTCATTCACACTGGTTCATGATTTTTGTAGGCATTATCACCAGCTGAATCACTACAAGGACTATTCACAGCAGTGTAGCTAGCTATAGAGATATTTCACATCATGCAAAGCAGTACAAATTATATTGGATCACATCCATTTATGAGAAAACAACCATTAGCTCCAGAACGTCTTATAACTACTCTGCCTACATGGTCATCAAGTCCAGCCAATATTACTGATCTCAAGTATATTGAGTCGCAGCCATCGGTGATGAGAGAGACGTGAAGTCAGGTCATACGTGGCCATCTGTATCCTATGGTGATTATCATAAGAAAACAGCACCATTGTTCCAAACTGTTGAAGACTGGTGGTCAGCCCACATGAGGACTTCAGGTGCCCCAGGATCTCAATTTTTCGAGGAATAGCAGGATCATGGCTGATGAATACGCGTCTGGCATGAAAGCCACAGATACCGACCAAATATATACCATCGTGGCCGACCAGGGGACGGGAGATGCCACGTGGATGAAGTTCTACGGCAACACGACGAAGAAGCAGCAGTTCTGGGAGCTCCTCGCCGCTTAAGTTGATGATAACATAAATTTCAGTTGCGGACACGATAATCACAACCAGGCGATTGTCGGGGAGAAGGGATGCCTTACACTGGAAATCATCAGATGATGTTGACACAGATTCAATGCACGCACTGTTCTTTGTTTGGAAACTGATTTCTCCACAAATTACGAATCATCTGCAAGATGGCGGAGCTGCAATATCGACTGTAACATTGGAGGATGTAGGCACTGATGCATGATGGCATCACTACGAACGGATCAACCAACCCATTAAGCCAAGACTATCCCTCTTCGAACTCCATATTGTCGAGGTGAGAAAGGACACACCCACCGAAGCAACTCAGCATTATAATATTCTTGCTCCCTTTTCAAACAGTCATGTTTCAGATTCAACCAAGATCTTTTTCTTGTCGTTCAGATTCGAGAAATAGCGTTTATGTAAACGACATCGATATATGCGCCAAACTCATCACGGGTTGGCAAGGTTATCGAGAAGGTAAATCATACAATAGATACTGAGTACTGCGATAATATTTCTCCTAGCAATATTACTGGGTTTTACCCGTCCAGCTACAATTGGAAGGAATGCCAAGCAATGGTGGGTACATTCCTCCTTCGAGTTCAACGCCCTGTCTCATTTCCACGATCAGTACATATGTGATCAACCAACCTGCTATCTCGAATATCCACTGTAAACTCCATGCGTTAAGTCCAAATCGCCGTCAATCAGCCCAGCTTAACTTACATTTTATCATGCTCAGCGTCAGATCGCCTACTGGAGGAGTAATCGTGTCATGTCTAGTGCATACCACCTCTTTATACTTTACAGAGACATTGAAATAGCTCTTTAGGACGTATCTCGAAATGGGATCGCATATAATGGCCAAATTATCAGAAAAAGTTCTGTTATACTTATGGATGGTGATGTCCTCAGTTTTCCGGGACCAACTCGTATAGGTGGGTGACTCTTTCAGTGATTTAACATTGGAAATTAGAATGATACCTGCAGAATTTACTTGTCGTCACATCATCAAGCAACCACAGGATAAGCTAACGCTATTTGACCCAACCCCTCCACTACAGGCAGCGCAAAAGGTAATAGAGTGAATCCGAAAGGAAGTCCATGACATTCACAAAATACTCAGCACCTTGGAAAATATGTTGTCACCTCTCAGTGCCTTGGAACAGGGTCATTTGCTACAGTCCATCTTGCGTTAGACCCGACGAAGCACAGACAGGTCGCTTGCAAGAGCATTAGAACACGTAAAGAGAGCGAAGTCGAGCAGGTTATGAAGGAAGTCAAAATTCTCATGAAACTCAAGCATGTACGTCTTAGTCATTATTTCTTTTTAGCCGTCCCTTAAACTCAAACAGCCGAATATCAATGAGATATACGACACTGAGCGAGATAAAAAGTTCCTGTTCGATAATTTATCTGACCGGATTTAGAGGATCTGCCGAGTTAATTGGGCTTCTTAGGAACATCTTTCTGCAACTATGTACTGGTGGTGACCTATTCACATACATCACTGGACCTATGGGAGCTGGAAATCCTCTTTGCGAAGCTGAGGCCAAGTATATCATGTATCAGCTCCTTGAAGGTCTGCGCTATCTGCACGACTTGATGATCTCACATCGTGGTACTGTTCTTGCCCGACCTTCTCGCGCTTTGACTTGTCTGACCCTGTTACATAAGACCTCAAGGAATATTTCCTACGCTCTTCCTCTGTCGTCATGATTTCTAATCGCACCCTATATTTAACAGCCAGAAAATATCCTACTGCACGCACCTGGACCATATCCGCGCATTTTGATAGCCGACTTTGGGTTGGCGAGACCAAATGCTTATCAGGAAACTTTTAACGTATGTGGAACAGTCTCCTACCTACCACCAGAAGGGGTGTTAGCATTGGATCATAAGCACCTTGGGTACATCGGGTAGGTTTCATTTTGACAGTCTAGCATTGATCTCAAATCGCGCAGAATGCCGGCTGATTGTTGGAGTGCTGGTGTCATCCTCTATGTAATGCTTGCGTGCGTTATCCTATCTTTATTGACACCTCTGGTTGTTGAACCCTCAATCATGGGGGCAGAGGAAGTCACCCGTTCGATAACGAGTCAGATCAATCGCAGCCCAAGGACTCGACATTCTCACACAGGGCTTCGGAGCTCAGCAATGGTAGTCGTGACACGCGCCTCAAAGAACGCATTGTTTATGGGGATGTTGAATTCCCCCATTACCTGTGGCATGATCTAGATGCTGGTACGTGATCATCATCTATACAAGTGTTGCAGTCTAGAGCTACACTTGTTCAGCACGACAACTCATTCTTGAGCTTTTGGTTCATGACCACTCTAAAAGGGCCACCGTCTATGATGCTCTGTCCAGTAACTGGATTCAAAAAGAGATAAAAGAATTGAAATCCTTGTACCGACGTAGAATCGTTTCCGAAGTACAAGATTGTGCATCATAATATAAACAATAAGATTTGACATGAAATCATGCTTTCAGGAAATTTGCGTGGACTACAGAAGCAGCTGAGCTATATTAAGCATTGAGTTAAGACTTGTACTCACAGTGGATATGATCTGAAGCAAATGTAGAGATCTACATAGAAATAAGGAAAGATCAAACAATAATCTGGAGATCACGTACGAAGTAATAGCTATGGTCATATCCTTCGTGACTCCGTACTCTGATTTGCACTTCATCAAATCCTGCGCTTCGTGAAGCCTTGAGGAAATTCTCGGGCAATAGTTGACCTTGTTTGTAAAAGTTGTCGCCAGTACCCTGTGAAAACCGCAGTCCATTAGTAGCTGAAGTTTGATTTTGAGGTGAATAGCTAACGTAGTCAATAAGGATGTGAACCGGATCAGTGTGACGAGCGATAAGTTCTGTGGCATCGTATCTTTGCTTTCCTTCTTCTATTCCACCCACAAGATATCCGTTGAAAGCCTTCTCTCCCCATGGACACTTGGAAGGGTTGGAAATGGGAGAAAAGGCCGAAGCCGATCTAAATTGCCTTGTTTCTGATGCTAGATAAATTGTTAGCGCGCCATGGCCACCCATGCTGTGCCCAAAGATGGACTGCCTAGACCAGTCCTAAGATACTGGTGAGTGAAGTCCTAGTCGATCCAGCAAGTCATGCTCACGATGGGCAGTCCTGCAGCTTCTATCACTTGTGGCAACTCAGCTGTGACATGAGTCAGCATGTTGTAGTTTTCCGAATATTCTGGTTTCGTGGCATTGAGATAGAAGCCAGCGCCGACGCCAAAGTCCCAGGAATCTGTTTCATTAGGAGCACCTGCACCTCTGGGAGAGGTATCGGGGAAAAGGAGAGCGATTCCTTCGGCGGAAGCTGTTCTGAGAAAGTTGCCCTTCTGAGCCCTAAGTTGAGGATTGTCAAGAGGAGAGGGACGATTTAGGGGGTAAGAACGTGACATACCCGTTGTCTTCTGTACAAGTTAGTCCCGCCAAATAGACAAGGACGGGAACTTTTTTGTGAGAGGCATTTGGTGGCAAGAAAAGGTTAAATTGAGAGTCCAAGTTGCCGAGAGCAGCTGACTAAAAGAGACATAAAAGCTTAGTTTCGGAAAGCTGATGGAGTGATCTGATCACCTTGAATTTGTACTTGATAAGTTCACCTTCGTAGGATTTGTTGGAAGAAAGCTTTTCAAGAGATACTGTTCCCATTTGAGAGGGTCGATGAAAGGAGAGATGAAGCTCTTTGGGAAGTTTAGATGATACATGGGTCATCACGTGTATTCTGTAAAGATGATCATCGAATATATGCAACTGATTCGCCAGCGACTTTTCTGACTAGGTGAGAATGTCGCAGTCGAACCTCCTCGGAAGAATGATTGTAGGTGGCTAGACAAGGTTTGGGCCCTCCGAAAAGTCATGATTATGTTATGACCTGTAGTGGTTTTGTTCTGGGTGCTGGTTGTTGAAGAATCATATCACGAGTACTTGAATCAATGTAGCAGACAGTAATCATGATGATGCGGACAAACCATGCCTGAACGCGGTCTTTGAATATGCTCACCTTGATTCGGCGCCTAAAAAAAAGCTCGTTTACAATTCATAGCTTGTTCTATCTCTCTCACACATACTTTTCAATCGTAAATCGTACATTGTACATGGCTCTCACCTACTGACGGAATATTCGCACTGATTTTTCCTATGAACACATTGATGGTTGAAAACGAGCTTTCAGACACAGGAGAGGAGAGCTTTTTGCTTGCATATCTGTTTCTTCTTGGATTTTTTCTTTATCTCCTATGGCTTCGCAGAGATAAAACGAATGTACGTCCTGTCCATAGGCTGGACTGCGCGCACATTTGTCTCATGATTACAGTACGAAGATATTCCAGCTGTGGGCTTTTCTGGAACAGTAACTTCTTTCATTAGCGCCTTGAGATGGCTATATGATCAGGCTGAAGTGGTTCGGAAGGGTAACTCGAGAGTAAGCGCTTCTTATTCCACAGCATTGACGAGTTGCCGATCATACTAGTTCCCCAATGGTATATTCCGGTACCCGACATTGACGCGATGGATTGTCGTGGTTACAAAAGCAAAGTATGTCGAGGAGCTGCGCAAAGCTCCCGAAGACGAAGTCTCCGCTTCAGAAGCCATGAAAGAGGCATGTCCACTTGATTTGCTTATGTTCTTCATCCTAATGGTTGAGAGAAGCTCCTCGGAATTTCTTCTGTCATCAACTCAAAGCTACTCGCAAATTCAGAGCTCAAAGCACTCCTTGGAGCTCAGTTAACTAGAAAAATTCATGATTTCATCCCGGATGTTGATTCCTTAGTCTCAGAAGAAGTCATATCAAAACTTGTTCCTGCTTCTGAAAGAGATGGTACGCGTTCTGGTTCTTGGTGGACTCTATTCGAATGGCTTAGATGTTTTTGAATAGACTGGAAATACATTGACGAGGTCGACATCGTCACGCGTATTTGCGTCCGAACGATCAACCATGTACTAATTGGGACTCGCTTGCGTGAGTTTTCCGCTGATGGGGTTTTTGTGAGTGTTGATCCAATCTGATTTCAGATCCTGAATTAGACGACCAACTGGTTATTTTTTCTCAAAGTTTTGATCAATATGTCAAGAAGTCAAAGAGATTCCCAAAATTTCTGCGGCCGTATGTATTTGTATGATGACACAGTTGACTGGAGTGTGATCAAAGTTTAGGCTTTACCTTTTTCTGTTCACGCCACTTTCAAAGATTCGACGTAGCCTGCGCGTGCTGCTCACAGCTATCTTGAAAGAACGGCATGAAATTCCTG
>Ga0153992_100308_pt1 | contig 14010 bp, 14 predicted proteins | sample TSNC076MetaG_FD_104683 | JGI IMG/M metagenome (GOLD analysis project Ga0153992, IMG submission 104683) | Attine ant fungus gardens microbial communities from North Carolina, USA - TSNC076 MetaG | ecosystem: Host-associated > Fungi > Mycelium > Unclassified | place: USA: North Carolina, Lumber... | reverse complement strand
ACGACGGCGACCATTGGGCTCCCTCCGAGCGGCACAACATAAGGCATGACTGCAATCTCCTTCACCAACGACGCAGTGATCTATTGAGTTTGCTCCACATCCTCCTGTCACTCTTTACCCTTTGCCACAGGTAAGTTAACCCTTACCTTTCCTGCCTTTCTAACCTCCCCCTGGGCAACAAGGGCCTGGAGGGAGTACCCTATCGACTTCAACTCTTTGACTATAGATGTCCCTATCGGTGAGGCCTCCAACCGCAACGATCTCAGTTCGTTCATGGGAACTTCCACTGCCGCTATCTGCCTATGAAGCTGCGGTCCCTCTGAAGGCAGACTACAATGCTTTTCGTCTCTGAAACAGGACTCGCATATCGTTCCTTCACTGAAGTAGAGCAGTATTTGAAAACAAGAAAACAAAGAAAAGAAAAATAGAGAAAGCATACCTTCCTGGACGAGGCATGCACTCCTTGTTGGTACAGAGGCACCTCTCGCATCTCTTGTTCCACCCCATGTCCAAAGAGGGCGAGGGGTGCCTCTTCGCTGCTTCTTCCCGCTTGTCGACAGAATCAGCGTTGTCTATTACACCCCTCTCCGCCTCATCAGCAGAGGGCGACTCGACATGTTTGCGACTCCTGCCAGGAACTATCCTTGGGGAGCCTCCTTTGACCTCTATTTTCCTCACTTTCTCTGGCAAGGGCAATTCAACCACACTCCCGTGTCGCTTCCTCGACTCTGTCGAGGACTGCGTCGTCAATATTTTCTTCATCTGCACATCTCTCTCCTTCTCCTGGGGTTGTGCCTCTGATGCTCGTTCTGCAGCCTCCTGTTGTTCCAGATCTGCTCTCTCCTCCACCCCTGGCCGCCCTCGTCCTCTCCTCCTCTTCCTGGGGTTGTGCCTTTGCTCTTCGCTTTGCAGCCACCCTCCCCCGTCGTTTCCGATCTGCCTTCTCCTCCTTCACACTCGTCCTCTCCTCATCTTGTTTTTCTGCCAGCTTCTTGGTCACAGCTATGTGTTCGTCCAGCCTCTTTCTCAAGGAGGCCACATACGCCATGTCCTCCTCCTCCTTTTTGGCCGCATCGGCTTGTTTTTTTTTCTTTTTGTGCACGTAATGCAGCAATTTTCTTCTCAAGTAAGTGGGACTCATCAGCGCCCCCTGTTTTCATCTTGCCAGCGTTTGACCAAGTGGCCCTTGTCATGGTGGGATGGAAATAAAACGAACTTGGCTTTCTTTCTGAACAAATAAAATCACATGACCAACACAACAAACGATTAAACATCGAAGGGCAATCAGCCCTTCGTCGGCAGGGGGAGGACCAGTGTATCCAGCAGGAGTTTTCACAAAATACTAACACAGAGTGCTCAACTATTGGATATCAAAATTCATGTGAGCAAGATATATTCCATGTTAGTTGGATGCGTACAATTACCAATTACGAAAATTCTATTCTACTATTGTGATCGGGGGCTGCTCCGTCAAGCAGAATAAGGAAAATCAAGTCCATTGTGTTCGAGGACGGTCAAGAGAGAAAGTATCAACGAGGAAAAGACATGGGTCCAACAATGCCAATCGAGATCCAAACATTAGAGTTTGCTTAAATTACGCCCTTAGCATAGTAGTCGCAGTGCCGTTGTCTAGGGTGATCAACACACCACTCTCGAGCTTCTCTTGAAGACTATTCCTCTTGCTCATCCAGCGACCACTTTCTTCGACCTCCTCCGCCTCTCGTTTAATCAGAAATATCCAGTCAAAGCAGGTTGAGCAGTCTACAGTTTTGTGATTTTCGCATTGGAATGATTCTTGTGTATGGAGTGCTGCGAATGCGCCAAGAGCATATGCGTTGAGTGGTTGTCGTTCCTTGATACCGATATTGTTAAGAGCCAAGGTGAGGACATTGGTGAGAATGCAGAGCATAGCCCCGTATATGAGCTGCGTGCGGAGGTAAAATATGACAACCCGAAACTGAGAACTCACCTCAACCTCGGTTTCCAAAAACTCGGATACATCGCTCAGCTCTTCCTCGATCATAACATTATTGCTCATCCGATGATCACAGCAGCATGTTTGGCATAATTCATCGCCATGCCGTGCGCAGAACTTGAACTGGTTCACGACAATGTCACGTTCCGAGGTAATTTTGCCTATCGACATGTAGGTTGTGCAGTGTCTGTGTAGAAAATAGCAAGATAGATTGAAAAAGATTGGATAGAGCAGGTAGCAAAAGCAAGTCAAGCTGAGTCTGTGACAGCGGCTGGCCGACTCACCGCCATAGATATGGCTGTCACAAATGTTAATGTTCGGATCAAATTCCCAACACGCTATCAAGTTTGGTCTGTACAACTGCTTTCTGAAGTTGTTGCTCCAGAAAGCTCCCAATTGCGAAAAATGTTGCAAAAATGGAGTCGAGCGTTGGTTTGGCTTGGAATAAAATGTATTCCTTTGCAAACCAGTGAGTGCATACAACGAACTATGAAGCTTATTTATTAATAAACATTCTAGAAGGTTCTTAGACCTTCGGCCAGATCACGATTTCGGCTTGATATTTCAACAAAAAAAATATGAAGAATCATAAATAAACGGTAGCGTAAGAACCTTCGATACATGATGCATGAGATAAAATTTCAACTAATCAGAGACTTCTCGAACTAGCCTGTGCGAGATCCTCCTGATCTATTTTGTTCATAACGCTAACACCAGTTTCGGTCTCCGAATTGAGCATAGCAAGAGTTGTACTGGACCAAGCGCGTCCTTGGAGTACACGTAAGATAATCAACAATGGCGCGATAGACTATAAAAAGGGTCAATAAAGCATGGCGAAGTCTGTCTATGAGATATTGTACCTGAGTCTGACCCAGTACGGGCAGAGCAAGATTCTGAATAGGACTGTTGACACCGTAACTCACGACTTGAATAATTCCATTGATTGAGTACAGAGCAGCGGACTCGATGAGCATAGCGGATACCGAAATGTATTCGGATCCACTTCCTACTCTGGTGTTGTATAATTGGCGCCGCATGTATGATAGTCGAATGACGATGCAAGCCGTGATGACGACGGTCAGTGCGATTGAGATAGACCAATAGGGAATACTAAGGTCGATGCTAATCGTTGACCAAAGTGTCGTACCAGGGACACAGAGCATGATGATGAGCAGCAATGACAATGCTGATTTTAACGAGAATCCTCATTAATGGCTGTAGATCTGGAAATGCTGATCACGCACTGAATGAAGCGAGGAACATGAGAGTAGGCAAGATTGTCCACCACCATCCAAAAGGAGAGAAGAACATCCAGAACCTGTACAACTAGAGAGAGACCTCCTGATGAGACGTAAAATATCATAATAAAGAAACTTGTTTTGTCACCAAAAATGCATCTTGAAACCAGGTGTTGATGATATAGATCACATTGCAAGTCAAGCCAACGGGTCCGCCGCCAGTAGCAAAATATTGACTAGGTCCTCCTGGGAAGTTCCTGTTGTTGACAAAAGTATCCTCTCCAACCTTGATGTTGGTCCCATTCCCGATGTTTCCCATGATAAACAGGAGAATAATGTACACCATCCAACAGTAGTCCCTAGCAGACTTCTTTTTGTGAATTAGGATGCTCATACCCCAGATAAATAATGTCAAGTGAATCCCTGGAAGATGTTTCGCTCGTTAGCAGTGCTTCCGGGTCAAGCAGTCATTGGAATCCTCACCATAGGCAATCGCTCCGAGAAAGAGGCCATCGATAATGGTACGCTCGCTGTAGAGGTCTACCGGCGTAGCAGAGGAGTCGCTCATGATGATGTGTCGGAGTCGAGAGCAACTCAGGATTCGCGTGGATTCATATCTCTAGCCATCTTTCCAGGCACATCAGTTCCTGATTATATATATCCCACTCATGCAGACTTCCAACTTCATGAAGATAAAGTTATGAGTCGCTATTGACTGTGAAGTTTTGCTCCGGGGTCTCTCAGCCCTTTAGCACCGCTGGAATTTGAAAACTTTCTGGCAAGCCCAGTGGCAGTTGTCAGAATGATCCATTATTACTGATCGAACATGTGAAAGCACTCACAAAAAATAGATTGTCCATATGATGCATCAGAGATGGAGGCATGGCTTTCATCTCCCAATCACATTGGATGATTTCCAACAGGCAATCTGGGAAAGTCTGGACCTCAGACTTTTCCAGAATAGTATGTACTGAGGTGGCAGAATTAGGAAGACGACATGAATATCAACCTAATTTGTGGCAGTAATTCATGGATGTAGTAACAATTGTCAGACTGTCAAAAAGAAGACACTCAGTTTCTGAAGGCATGGAACTTGGAATATATTCATTCATGCGGGAAGACTCCAATACATTTTATTTCATGAACATGAGTGATACTGAAAACAAAACCACTTAGTCGCCAGTTAAGATTATAAGGAATGTTTCTGATTAGTGATGGTCAGCGATGGGAAAGAAACGATATGAGTGATGCAGAGCGGAACGAATCAGTCTGATCATCGCTCGGAATTTGTGGCTGCTTTTGCGGAAACTCAACCGTCAAGTCACGTGATCCAAGCTATTATGATCAGCGGAGCGTGAATTTTATTTTTCAGATTCTTCCAGTTTCAAAACGCCAATGACGATAACAACTGGTGCAGGGAAATGAGCAACGCGTCCTGAGTAACTTCTCAGCTCGCGGAGCACTGATCTCGCCCGTTCGGCACCCTTACCTTGTTATATCTATAGGGACGGGCAGTATTTATCTGATGGCGACCTCCATTGTCTCATTGCATTAACTAGTACACAAATTGTTTTGGAACAAAATTCCACGATTTTATTTGCTCATCGACTAGGTCGTTGAGTATGGCGCGGCTCGAGAAGTGCGAAATCCAAGTACCACACTCAACTGTGACTGAACTGTGTTCCCTTGTCTACTGATGTTCTGTGATAGTCATTACTAGCCGTGGGCAAATCCCAGGCACATCAGTATGACTTTCGTCCGAAGCTGAATCACATTAATTGACCTTTTTTGAATGGAGATGGATCATACTCCATTCATTAAGCATTGCCAGTGATGATAGAGAAAAAAACTAGTGGATTGATTTGGCCCTACTCGTTTTACCCAGCCGCTTACAACCACCTCCTGGGATTTTGGTCCCTTTTCATAGATTCATCAGAGGTGAAATAGATGACCCACTATCCCAGCCACATGGCATTCATTGTATTTGAATCATCACATTCTTGTGCTATAGGCAATGATATGGCGTTTGCATTGCTAGTCGATATTAATCTTAAAAAAACGCGTCATCTTCCCACGATAGCTGAACTACGACCCTGATACTTACGATGAACTTGGCTCACCAGTCTGGGTGTTCTTACCCTAAGAACAACTATGGTCCAGGAGGAAAATGGATCAAAGACCTTACAAAGCAACGGCTGAACAACTTCCAGGGCGGGCACTTCTCAGACGTCAACCTTTCTTCTGTTCTTTTCACTCATCGCTTAGATGGGCAGAACTTTGTTGAGTTAAAAGTGTGAGGTTTAATTGTTCAGGATATTCCATATCCTGCTGAGTACATGTAGATGGAGTGCCCCAGGACTCTCCAAGCCTTCGTTCCAGGAGGCCATGAAACAAAAGTTCAAGATAGCTAAAAAGGTGTGTTCCTTTAGTCGACCATTTACCATTTGAACCACATCCAAATCATGGTAGGGCGACTCATTTGGTCCATCTTGTAAGTGCTTCCTGCTATTGTAGAACATCTCTATTTATCCTTACAGGGGTAGGTTATGTGTTTGCCCCAGTCCTGCCCTTCTCTCATCCTGTCATTAGTCAAATCACTGGTGGAGAGTCTCAATCACCATACCAGAGTACTTGAAGCAATACGAACGAATACAATGTGAAGCTTGATCATACTATCCCTGGACATCGCTTACTGTCCTCGTTGCTAGTTGAGTTCGACCCTGGATGTGAGGCAATGATTTTCACGGTTGATGGCATCCCTTTGCAAGGTTTGTTGTGACATCTTCCCTGAACATATACTAACGTCAACTTCAGGCATAACTGGTGGCTTCGGAGTTGACCGTCGTGTGGAGTATATCATCCCACACAAAGCAAGGGAAGAGGATTATCATGAATTCGTTATTGAGTCCAGCTGCAACGGGATGTTCGGTGTCCCGTGGAACGGAGACACAATCCAACCTCCTGATGTATATCTTCCACCAACCATACATTCAAGCTTAAGAACTGAACTTCATTCAGATGAATCGCTATTTTACTCTTGCATCGGCAGATCTGGTAGTCCCCAACCAGGAGGCATGGAACCTTCTATGGGATTTTGAAGCGCTTCAACAGCTTGTAGACACGTTGCCGGGAAATACTCCGTATGTCTCCTTGGATTGAAACTTCAAGTGTTCATCGGCCATTAGGCTGCAGAATAAAGCTTTAGTGACGGCTAATGAAATTATGAATATATTCAAGCGCGGAGATGCTACTGCGGTGTCCGCTTGTAGGAAGAAGGCACAAGAGGTCTTTGGCAAGGACTGGGATACAAAAGGAGCCGGCATATACGAGGAAGGGCCAGAAAAGCCGAATATCTGGGGAATTGGACAGTAAATGCCTTCAAACTTGTTATGTTAACTCTGACTTATCTTCCAAAGCTGTCATATTGACACTGCTTGGTTGTGGCCGTACTCTGTCACCCAGCAAAAGGTTGCTCGTTCCTGGTCTACTCAAGTTGACCTCATGGAGCGATATCCCGAACATCGATTCAGCGCTAGTTCAGCTCAACAATACAAGTGGCTCGAGCAACTCTATCCCCAGCTATTCGACCGTGTCAAAGAGAAAGTTCTCGAAGGGAAATTCCAACCCATCGGTGGTTCTTGGGTAGAAAATGACTCGAACATGCCTTCGGGAGAAGCTTTGATCCGTCAGTTCCTGTTTGGACAACGCTATTTCGAGTCGAAATTTGGAAAACGATGCGATACTGCCTGGCTCCCGGATTCATTTGGATTAACAGGAGCCTTGCCTCAGTTGATACGTGGTGCTGGTGAGTTGGATCCTCTTTTTGACCTTGATTGAATCTGATTGCGTTTCTAGGCATGACATATTTCTTCACTCAGAAACTCTCTTGGTCAGTGTTCTCTGCTGGTCTTGGTCTATTGAAACATAACTCATAAAATGCATAGGAACAATATGTGAGGTTGTTTATCGTTGCCCCTGAACGGCGCTTATACATTGCAGCAATGTCTTTCCCCACTCGACGTTCAACTGGGTGGGTATTGACGGTACCCAAGTTCTTTGCCATATGACACCTAGTGAACTACTGCTTTAATCATTATGGTTAAATGTAATTAATGACCCTTTCAGCCGATACGTACACAGCCCAAGCTACCGCTGGCGATGTCAACAAAGGACTGGCAAACCACAAAGTATGCTCTTATCTTATTGACTTCTGTCTCACCTGTAATCCAGAGATCATAGAATCTTGAATCTTCTGGTGCTGCTCTCCTTGTCTTTGGAAATGGTGATGGTGGAGGTGGGCCACTGCCGAAAATGCTGGAAAATGTGCGGTATCTCGTGTGATATGAATTCTGAGACTTATTAAGATCCTCATCAAGCTTCGGCGTCTACGTGCGGTCACCAACACTCACCGTGAATTACCGTCCGTCAATATGGGCCAATCTGTAGATGAATTCTTCAGGTATGTCGAAACGTCGACGAAAGAAGGCAAAACTTTACCAAATTGGTACGCTGTTCAGTCATATGCCTAACCTTGATTCCTGACGTTTTTAGGCATGGGGAGTTATATCTCGAGGTACGTTGAGGGAAGTGAACCCAACTAGATGATCAATATATCCCTACAGTTCCACAGAGGTACTTATACTTCTCATGGCAAGTTGACTATTTTCGCTGTCTTAACTACTTGGCTTCTCAAATCTGCAAAAAGGTTCAATCAAAAAGGGAAACCGTCATTCTGAGATCCTTCTACGCGACGTGGAACATCTCGCTACTTTGGCATCTCTCCGCAAGGGCGATTATGCTTATCCCAAAACCAAGATCGACAACAACTGGGAGAAAGTACTTCTCAATCAATGTATGTTTTTTTCTATTCTGCTGGCCTCTATACTGACATGTTACAGTCCACGATGTTCTCCCAGGTTCAGCAATGTGCGTTACTTGTCAGTGAATCTGAGTGTACATTCATGCATTCTAGTGGTATGGTGTATGATGATGCTGAAAAGTTATACGCGGAAGTAAAGCTATCAGGTGAATCCCTCATTGAGGAGGCTCTTTCCATCCTCTTCCCCGACTCGTTTCCATTTTGCTCCATGGCCAATCCAAAAATGAAGTACCTGGAGGGTTCATATGACAAAATCATTGGGTATAATACAACGTTCCTTCCCCGATGGGATGTCATCATGATTCCGATCGATCGAGTTAATTCGGCGCTGAAGGCACATATTCTGCAAGCAAGTGATGATGGCAAAGAGGGATATGGCGTAATGCAAACCCCTGACGGTAGTCAGGTAGGGCAGTTGAGGAATCCCGACTGCTCTCTCTATACTCACTTGCAACCCGCTTCTGGTACGTGGCACATTAAGTTCGCGATATGTGATTAATACACTAAGGTCACAGTGTATACAAACGGCTCTTATCACTTCGTTCTCCGCAACTCCAGTGTACAGCTGACAATTTCGCAAGGGCGGATCACCAGCCTGTTCGACGTCAAACTCAGGTACATTTTCTAGTTTTGTACCCTGATCAGATCTAAACCTAGTATAGTCGGGAGCTTATTGACAAAGGTCGCACTGGAGGATTTGTCATATTCAATGATCGGCCAAATTATTGGGATGCCTGGGGTATGTGATAGAATGCGTCACTTACGAACGCTGCCGAAAATTTCTTCTATCTATCAGACGTTGAAATCCACCACTTGGAGACTGCACAGCAATTAGAGTTCACTGACATCACTGTGGTTTCCCAAGGCCCACTCCGCGCGGCCGTTAAGGCTCGAGTCCATTATGGTCAAAGTCTCATTAGTGTCACAGTAAAGTCCACCTTGATTACTTCGCTTGCAGTTAAATGACTTTGATTATGAACAGATTTCTCTTGATGCCACGCCAGCTACGACAAAAGCAAATTCGCGTTCCCTCTTCAACTTTGACACTGTGGTCAACTGGCACCAACGCCATGAATTCCTGAAATGTGAGACCATTTCGGAATTCTATAAAGTGGTCATGTAATACTTCCTATAGTCGAGTTACCTCTTGACATTTGGAACCCCAACGCAACTTACGAGACCCAATTCGGCTACGTCCAAAGGCCGACACACAAGAATACAACATGGGACATTGCCAAGGTAAACGCCTTCCTATAGTGCCAATAACTATGAATACTTAGGACTTTACAGTTTGAAGTCTGTGGTCACAAAGTAGGGCTGAGCGACTTCTTGTTCTTTATGCTCATGCTTCTCCGTTTAGTACGCTGATTTCAGTGAATTTGGCTATGGAGTCGCTATTCTCTCTGAATCCAAGTATGGATTCTCATGTATCGGTAATGTATTGCGTATGTCTCTCCTGAGAGCAGCCACTGCCCCAGACGCAGACCAAGATCAAGGTATCACATTGATGTTTCTCCCTTCGAGATTCCTCATGAGCTTGGGATAGGAATTCACCATTTCGCATTCGCTGTGCTTCCTCATGAAGGCTCCTTCCTGGAATCTGATGTTCCCCACGCTGCCCATCTCTACAATTCCCCTTTACGAGGTATGTGTATACAATACCATAAACAAGTTATCTTGACGAAAATTCCAGTCCGTGCAATTAAATCGACTTTGTCTTCCTATATCGATTCTCCTTTTAGTATATGTGGAGCCCAAAATGTTGTCCTGGAAACTATCAAACGAGGCGAAGATGACAATCATACTTCATCAATTTCGACCCCTGAGGCCGGGCCTGTTACAGTTATCTTGAGGCTCTACGAAGTATTCGGAGGGCATGCCAGGGTTTTATTGAGAATTGCTCCTTACTTGCCAGTTGCCAAGGTCTTCGTTACCAATCTCCTGGAAGACGAGGAAGAAGAGCTGGATATTACTCAATCAGCGAATGGTGGCATCGTCGACAACACTGAGTCGTCCAGGTGTTCAGTGACTCTGAACTTCCGGGGTTTTGAGGTCAAAACCCTCAAAGTTGTCATCGGCTCGCCGTCCTCGCCACCGCCTTCCCCTAGCATCCAACAAGAGTGTGTTCTTTCCTCGTTTCTCTAACAGTCAAATTGAGCTCCCCTGATGTAGCCGAGACAGAGATAGCTGGGTCAAACTTGACAGTAGTCGGTTGTTAGTTTGTGATGTATGAAGCCTGCTTTTTCTATGAAGAACCTCATTACTTGTTATACTTACTTGTGATTGTGGTCGTAGTATCCTGTCTCGTACATCGTCCCTCCATGATTTTTTCTAAAAATTTAACGATCTTCTGTCCTTGATGGCCAGCTTCAGCCTTTACATGAGGCAATGATTGATATTACGAGGTCATTGCAGGGCCAGGCCAGTGGTTACTACAAAAGGATGGATGAAAGAAACATGAGGCATCCATGAAGAGAAGCAAAATAATGAAATAGAACTGAAACACTGGAATAGGGCTAAAGGCATAGCCTACTATAAGGACAGTGCAAACATTAATCTGATATCAATTTTCTTTTCGAAGCTAGACTAGCTAGAGTTCTAGTCAAAACTTCCCCATCAAGTAGTTTATCACTGTTTCGACTGATAGAGGTATAAATCAATTCATCCCTCAGAAACTTATGATGTTAATAACAATTTTTAGAAGCAAACTATTAGAGCACATGTTAGAACTTTCACAACATCTAGGATGCGTTACTGCAAAGCGAAGTTTAAAGTATATTACGCTTGGAGTAAATGAATGACATGCCAAACCTTATGTCATCCCGACGCCCATAGACAATTAGCGACATTACCCAAAGATACCCACGGCTACTCCCTCAGCCTCAGCTTCTCTGGTAGTCCCAAAACCAGCAACAGCAGCCTCTTCACATCCAAGCCACTCCAACCATTCGGTCGCATGATAAACAATTCTCCTCATCGGCCAGGGTTCTAATTCTATTTTACCACCAATTTGCTTCGGCCCGATAGGTGGATTACTGGATGGTGAGGATGAAGGCGGAGGCATAGGAGATTGAGCATGCGTTAACCCAGTTTGTCCAAGAATTGAAGTTTGGTTTGACGATGGCTCAAAAGTGTGACTAGATGATGGTAGGTGGGCAAGTGTTAGTGCATAAAGATGTCCTCCATGTGCATGGTTAGGTATGTGGTGATGCGTAGGCATTGACTGAACTGAATTCCGATCTGATACTGTTGATGATTCACTGTGAAGTAAAGACGAAAGTCCGGCCGGTTGTTTTCTTGATACAGTCCAAAACAAGCTTCCAGATCGAATGACTCTGACCATTGGGAAACCGTGTTCGACAATACTGTGGACAATCCTTGCGGAGACAGGTAAATCGTTGAGGTAGACAAATCTCAGATCGGGGGAGAGACCCGGTCTGAGTTGCTAAACCATTGCAGAAGTCAGTCATGGTCAAAAGTTAAACAAGACGAATCTCTGATCACCTACCCCCAAGAATGTTAAAAGATTAGAACCGATACCAGAGGTGGAACCTAGAACATCATCCAAACCAGTACTGAATCTCTGAACACCAATTTCAATTCCGAGTGCAGTGACACTGCGAGGAATCAGCCATCCAGCGAGACCTGGTGCCAAATCTCTTGGATATGTCATCCTCACAGCCTTCAATCCAACAAGACTAGGCAGAAGGCCCCAGATCGAGGCATCGTATCCGACTGCTTCTAAATTTGATGCACTTATAACACCTCCTGTATTGCTTGCATACAGGGAAGCAGGTGTTGTGTCGACTATGAGCTGTAGAGTTTGAAGTTGATGGCGCCCGCGCAGGAATGAGGTGATTGAAGGGAATAAACCTTTATCAACTGTATGACGGCCCAGAGCGTGAACTGTAAAAGAAAAATGGCGTAAGAAGGGCAAAGGATGGGGAAGAATCGGTGGAATAGGGTCTGTCAGGAATTGCGTTGACAGTGTGGTATTCTCAAGAAAGGTACAGTCAATAGATAGATATTCAAGTTGTCGGCCATGTTCGATCAATTCAGAGATAACTTGAGGATTTATGTGCGATCCACTACTTGAATTGGATGAAGTGTGAGAAGAACCAGTAAATGTGCCGGCAAAGTGAATTCGAGTAAGATTCCGTATTGATATTGAATTGGAAGGGAAAGACCAAGACGGAGTCGAAAGATTAATCGTACGAAGAGTGGCACGATTAGATGAGAGAATGTTTTGAAGGGAAGCATAGGCAACGGTGGAGTTATTTGTCTGTGTCTGCACAGGCGAACTCGTGTAAGTGAAGTGGGAGATATAGCGGAAATTTAGAAAAGAGAGGTCAGTAGGATGGTCAGGTGATCTATTAAGAGTTCATGTTAATATTGTTCGAGGCCTGCACTCTGTTGTCCAAGGCCTGCACTCTGTTGTCCACGTACTGTAAAGATAGTCCACATAGGCGTGAGTTAGCAGACTGAAGAATGTGTAGGATAGGGGGCAGATCCTCTGCAGGTGACGAAATGTGAAAATTTCGTAGATTCACAAGTTTCGGGAGAGCATTGGTGAGCATTCCTGGACAGACCCATGAACTAATGCATGGAATTCGAGGCTGACTTTCATACCTGTCTGAAATGCGAGTCCACCGGCTCTGGTGGATGCAAAAATCCGCAGAGTGCGCACACAGTGGGCAAAAGCTGGATCGACTATAATCCGTGTAAGAATATCAGCACTGCGTTGTGCATCCCTTACGCCGTCGTTCGTTCGAGACTCATGACTCCTCCAGTCGTTGTTGCCATCAGTATTACTGTATTTCAATTCTCCAAAATAGAGATCCAGTTCTCGGAAAAGTAACTGAGACGCAACCCGGGAAATCGCATGAGGAACAAACAAGAGTGATTTGAGGTCACGCCTGGGCAGGGATAGTGCGATCTCTCTCCATATTTCAATGGAGACCTTATTTTCCTTAATCGGCAATGGAGACAGAAGCTATGCAAAGGGTGAGAGATGGACAGGACAGGTTGCCAGAACTAGTATCCACTTTTTCAACGGTCACAGATCGTTGATGAAGCAAAGCTTTTGCCTCCGGGTTATCTGGCTCTGCATCAAGCGCTGCTTGTAGATCTGTCGCCATAGAAATAGATATGTTGAAGGACATGGGAGGGTGTACACCAACCTTGCTGGGCACTCAAATGGAAACCGTTGGTAAGTCGAACCCGCGCTCTCAAGATATGTGCCTTAGCTGTAATCTCTGGAGATAGTGTCGTGACATGTAAACACGATTCAATTGCGTTCTCAATAATAGTTCGAGAACGTCTGGAGGTCGACCGTGGAATCAAGTAAGGAAATCACGAGGGAAAAGTCATACGTGATGGGACATGAGTAAACAATGCGAGTACATACCCCTCAAAATGAAGGCTCTTTATGGCATAGATCAAGAGCTCGACTTTCTGGTTGTCAGAAAGGCATGAGGAAACATCGCGGATGCTGGCGTCGAGAATTTTTGGATTAAAGACGTTCATGAAGCTGGAGGGAAGGTTGTGTTGAACCAAGAAGCGAAAAATATATATCACCCAACGGACTGGAATGTACTCCCGTCAATCACACGTCGAGTTGAAGTCTAGGTCAAAGCCCAGACCCAGACTGAGCCACCCGGTCGATTCTGGAACCAAATGCTCATCAATAGAATCGTCGAAAATACTTTCTTACCGAGAAACTCTCATCTTCATTGTCCTAGACAGCGTGAAAACTGATATATTTATCCATCTTCGCAATTTTGTGACTTCAGCCTCCCTTTATGTCTGTAAATATTTGTGCTGGGCCATACTTAAAGTCACAATCGAGCGACCCGGAAATATTTATATTCGCCGCGGAGACATCTTGCTCCGCCAACAGTAGTTGTTGAAGGTATATT
>Ga0153992_100306_pt1 | contig 14070 bp, 18 predicted proteins | sample TSNC076MetaG_FD_104683 | JGI IMG/M metagenome (GOLD analysis project Ga0153992, IMG submission 104683) | Attine ant fungus gardens microbial communities from North Carolina, USA - TSNC076 MetaG | ecosystem: Host-associated > Fungi > Mycelium > Unclassified | place: USA: North Carolina, Lumber... | reverse complement strand
CTGTATAAGCAAACGCAAGAGAAAGTCGGATTACTCGCAACCAATTCAAATTGTTTGAAGAGAGGGAAAATAAATTAGGAGGTTATTACGATATATCGCCTCGTGCCAACCACGTCGTTCACCTTGTGTTTCCTATGCCAATCACTCATGTTCTTTACAATCCTAGTTATATAACAGGTCTCGTAGTTGTAGCGTTCCTTTAGCTTCGACCTGGTTAAATATACTTGAATTCCTAACACAGGCTGTTGGTAAACGATTCAATGCCTACTGAGTTGTATTTCGTCCAAGCAAATGCTGAAGGGTTGAAACAAATGTTACCGGTGAGAAAGTTTTCGGGCATCTTATCAATCTTCCTAGCTGTGACAGTGCGTACAATCAACTTCGAGATAACCTATAACAGTTGGGAGAAGTATGGGTCATGAAGGAGGCTTAGACACCTAAAAGTTAGCTCGAGGAATGGGAAAAGCTATGGTTACGACAGAGTATGGGTTATCTCAGAGCCGACTGTAAATATATTGCTGCTTAAATACTAAAAGATCAATTAACCTCGCCTCCGTCATCTTAAACTTCCATGTTCTCGACGTCTCAGCTCCACGGGCAACTGCCCATCAACAATATCATCTGGATCTGGAAAAGTATAATTTCCAAAACATGCAAACCTAAAATCAATCTCCTTGATCCTCATCTTCATCCCCTCAATGAATGCTTCAATTTCACATAGCCCATGTTCATTTTCCTCGCAGCCTTGGATACCGGTGAGTGGAAGGACCCCATCATTGAGAATCCATCGAATGTGTGTGGGATTGTTCCGACTTGTGTCGTGGGTCTGATGTATTGAAGAGGCAGAGGGACAAGAGAGGACTTGTCCGACGAGGTTGGCTGCGAAAGGCATAACTTCATCCGTATTGTACGACTAAAAAAATTTTGTGAACGATCCAGTAGGGAAAACCAAGAAAGAAAGTGATATACCAAGTTACCTGGAATCCTATCGGGAGGTAAGGGGCCAGAGCGAATGAAATTCGTAAAGTTCATAGCAACGTAGACTAACACCATTACATATCATCAGTATCGCACTGTGCGCTGACGCTATCGATTCAGAAAGCTTACCTGACGACATCACAGTATCATGAGTAGCATCGACATATACCGGCTGACCGAAGGGGAACAATACCTCGTCGCCGGCTAAACTTCGATTAACACTACTGTCGAATTCAGATATCCTTTTCTCAGTTAACCGTGAAACAAGTTCCTGGACATAGCCCTTCCCAATGGCAGCACTTATGGGACTTCCTGGACCCGAGCCATACCACATGAATAATGCTATCGGCCGACAGATATCAGAATATGTCCAAAGTGGTGGGGCGAATAAATCAATTACCGTTGGCATATGCAAATCCTTTCCACTCATCTTCTGTAAAAAGCCCACAAAACTTTGAACTTCCCAAAGCTGCAGTCTCGAACGCACACAGCTGTTGCATCTGTAGGCAATCCCTTATTGTCAGATTGAATCCAGGTACCTGTCGGCTGAGTCGATCCCGAGCGCCAACCAGATACCGCTCGACCCACTGATCTGAGTATCGACGATGTCCATTGTCCAGTACCTCATTACAAATATTTGGGCAGTTATTTCTTGGAGAAAGAGTGCTATTCACACCGTCCGCTTCAATTTCGACGAGCTGACGATATTGGTGTGCGTAGCCATGAAGGCCGAAAAAACCCGCTGAAAAATGTAAACTATGTACATAGTGAAAGGGAGCGCACAAGGAATTGCTAGACCACGTACGCTGAGTCGAGCATTCGGGCTATACAATGTCGTTTAGTTGAAAAAAAGCATGAATTCAGCAAGGGCTCACGTTGTGATGTTGTTCTAAAGACAGGAAGATCGTCAATCCCTCCCAGAAGTTCACCTTCAAGACGAGAGTCAGGTCAAATTGTGGCATACTGAGGCAAACGTACCATATCTCACTCTAAACGTAGTCCCCAAGCTAAACCTACGGTAATTAGAGTGAGCATATCACTGTCGGAACGAACCCAGCATAAAACTCACAACTGAGCACGCCCGAACGGGGTCAATGTCTCGGTTCTCAGATTATACGTCCATTTTCTCAAAAATTCGAGGTTTCCGTTCGCCTCAAATCCCTCCGGGGAACTAGCTGCTTCTCGTATCTTTTCACCAAAATCACCGAGACTTGAAGACCGAACGGGGTAACGGGCTCCGTGTCGATAAAGTAGATGGACTTGAACGACTTGGCATCCATCCGGGGTGACATGGGATGCCTTTGGTAGGCCATAGTTGCTTGACGAAATGGGTCGCCACGGCGAGAGATTCCCGAAATAGTGGATGGCGTCAAAATCTTCAGTGTCCGCCACGATCGACCCCACAGGAAGGGTCTGACCATGATCTTGCGGAATGCTAGAAGTTATGGCCGGTTCGTCGCGAACTATATGTCAAAATCAAAATGTCAAGATTGTCATAGATAGCCAATTGTTAAAATTTCACCTCCTGTATCATAATCAGTATATGTCCCAAGAACAAAGAGTGGATCATCCAGGGTGGAAGGAACTAGAATCCCTATCTGTGTGGGCCCAGGGTCGAATAAGACCTGTTGTTGACTATGAACACGGCTGGAACAGAAGAGTATTGCGAAAAGGTGAATCAGAAGAATCATGGGCCAGGTATGCAACAAGGAAAATGGAAAATGATAATAATCGTAAGCTCATGTTATATACAATCCTACATTGTTCAGTCGGCCTCAATTACCGCAATGGAGAACCAATACAGATACTGTGAAAGGGAGCGTCTAGGGCGTGGTAAAAGGCTGAGTGAGAAGGTGTACAATGGAATTTGGGCTCGATGAACAAAAATTGAATGGATTACTGAGGTCAGGGGCTATCCGTCATCTACGCTTACCGCTATTCTCGTAGAGCCTCATTCACTAAGTGGACAGTCACCTTGACATCGCGACATCACCGCCGTATACATGACATGTTCCTATCTGCTATCACATGGCTACATTCCTGCTGCATGGCCTCCGAAAAGTGGTAAATTCTGATCATCTGGAGGTGTCTTGTATAGTACGATGGAAACGATAATAATACACCATCAATCATTACATCTGATTTAGAAAAGGGTGAAGACACAGCGAGAGAAAGAGCATGTTGAGAAAAAGCCCAGTAACCTACAAGCAATCCGCTTTGACAAGAATAAATACATAAGATAAGAAAAATCCAACTAACTCAACCGGAACAGATGTCTCAACAAATAATAATGATCATATGGATTATGAGTCCTCTTCAGCCAACAAATCATTAACTTCTTCCTCTTCTTCCTCTTCTTCTTCCTCTTCTTCTTCCTCTTCTTCCTCTTCAGAATGTCCGATTATCGAGTCACCCTTCCGGGAACTCGACGAAGAAGGCGCAGCAGAGGCCGGTGGAAGAGGCTCAAGAAGTCGATTGATATCCGTATCTAAAGCCATCTCGTCTTCCTTCTTAACTCGCCGAGATCTCCTGAGTGTAACTTTAGTAAATATATCCGGATGAAAAACGGAGTCGCTTACTCTCTAGCATGAATCTCGTTCCTGGGGAGACTCGTTTGATTTTCATCTTCACTGTCCGTAATAGTGATAGGCTGGATATAAGACTTGCTGGTTCTGGTTATTCGTGAGCTACAATCTTACACCGAGATGATTAGAACATACGCAGCACGTTTAGGCATTACTCGCGCCTTAACAGCAGGTCGACTATCTATTTTCTTCGAATCATCGCCCTCACTAGATACGCGTCTCCTGGAACATTGCTTAGTTCCGCAGTAGCACGAGGAAAATGACTATAGCTGACTTTTTGGCTTTCGGTTTGCCATGACCACCATCATCTGAATGAGAGTCATCATCGGTATTCACAGCACTGGTCGACCTCCTGTCCAGGATGCATCAGTACACCACCCCGGGGATCATCATTATCACTGAACCAGGGTAAATTACTAACCTCTTTCTGCTTCTTCGCTTGGGCTCTGGATCGACGAGCTCACCACCATCTTCGGGGATTATATCATCCAGAAACTCGAACAAGTCTTGCAGTTCCTCGAGTTTCCTAAGCTCTTCCTCCTTCAACTCAAGCTGATTCTCGAACCTCTTGGAAATGGCAGCATCAAATTTGTTCAGTGCATTACGACTAGTAACATCTTTCAAGGATCGGTGCTGATTATATTGTTGAAAGTTGAATTGTCAGAGAACAACTAAGGGGGTAGCGCACCATCTTGACTGTATCCAGATACAACTTGAGACGCCTGATGAACACATCATCGACTACTTCAGGAATGTAGAGCTTGGCAAGCATCTGACAAAGAACCTTCTTGTCGTCCCCTAATCTATAGGTCAGCACCAGATGTCACAAATCAGAGATTGCTTACGGTCAAAATTGTATTGGGGCTTCAGGAACTCCCGCAAAATCTCTGTCGCAAGCCTCAAATGAATATCACCATACTCATATATTTCCTTCTCATTCATCGTCCCGTTCGTAGCCCTGACAGTACCAAGTTCGTCAGAACAAACACTACCCCAGCAGAAGCAACAACGCACACAACACTAGCAAGTCGATTCGGGTCAGTCAAATCGACAAACATATTTGCAACCTGCGTAGCCGTTGCCACTTCTTCATCCTCCTCTAACTCTGCTCGCAACTTTTTTACTTCTGAGAATACCCGGAGGAAGATCTGACGACAAGTAAGTACAGAGACAATAAATAATAAACAAAATGACGCACATGGGTCATGTTCTTCTGATTCTTGGCTGACATGTAGCTATAAACAGGAAAGAACCCGGTCAAACATTGCCGTAATTCTTGATTTCCAGCCGTCGCGGGAGAGAGCGCAGCAAGCATCAAATTAACCACGGACTGCAGAACATGCAACGTCAGTCACTATTGCAGTCACTGTTGATGGTGTTTGGAAACAGATCTCACATCAGTGTCACGGGCGATACCTGCTATAATCAACTTGGCGATCCCAAGGCAAAGGGTAGCAAGGACTTTCGGATCCTGTTCCTCATTCAATCTTTGAACCAAAAATCTATCCGTAATTTCTGCGACCTGAAGGAACGAACATCGACAATCAACGACTAACATGGGGGGAATACTTAACACACCTCTTGTGGAACAGTATCCACAAAGGCCTGGTCATGGACCATCAGCATATCGATAATAATTTGATACAATTTCGATTTCATCTGATCAGGGGAACTGAGAATTTGACTCCTAAAGAAATCCACGGAATTAAGAGCACGTTTCTGAGGATATAAAACGTTAGTCTAACGATGTGTATGCATAATAGAGAACCATCATCCTACTCGAGCGATGGAACAGCACAGTCCTAATGCAACGAAGGCCTTTTCTCGAGTCTGTGCGTCTTTGACGTGTATTGAAGGGACTATCAAGTCTTGCATTAGGCCTTCAAGAGTCGAGTTCTCCTCAAATGTCTGAAGTGCTATAAGTATTGCAATTTGGAATCTCTGGCCAACGACTCACAGTATTGACTCGCTCCAGCATGACACTCGCAAGGAGTAAGCAACGATGATCCACCTCGATAGCCTTCTTTTTTTCAGCTTCTGTTTTTTCTCTCGGTGGTAAACGAGGTCTGGGTGTATCACCAAGAATCATGCTCGTATCCGGATTGACATCGACCTGGGTAACGTACTTAGCATCAAACGGGTGTTAAATTCAATCGAATAGGACACGTCTCACAGGTTCTTCAGGTTCATCAATGAAAGGATCCCGCATATCCGAAATTATTTCAACTACAATGCGAATGAGATCTCGGTCATTCGAAGCAAGCTTCTTCAATATGTCTAAACAGTCATCGAAAAGCCCTTGAGGAAGGGTCTCCCGTGAGGCCATTTCACCTAAGCCACATTGGCCTCTTGTAAACCGGAGAGAAAGCAGGAGAACACGCACGAATGAGAGGGAACATCAGCCGCCTGCCATTTTCATCACCATAATCCAGATTGACGGCCATCTTAAGCATTTCGCCGAGTTTGATCTCTTGCTCATAGATTTCGTCTTCCCTCTGTTGTAACTCGGTTTCCTCGAATTCTCGAATGAGCCTTTCTTCCTCAAAGGCTTCCAACAATACCGTTAACCCGTTCCAAGCTCTTTCTATTAGTGCAGCAATTTGTGAGACGGTAGGGAGTGCTTCTTCGAGTCGCTTCTGGTCCCTAATCGCAATACAGTGATCCGCGAAGACACGAGCTAAGAAGGCCCTCTCCGAGTTCAATCGCTCCCAGTAGCTCTCTAGAAATGTGATTGGAATAGATAAAACAAATGACCCAACAGAGAAGCATTCCTCACCAGTTAGGTCAATCTTGTTGAAAATGTCCGAACGCCGGGTGAACACACTAAGCAAAGCATCCACAGCAATAGTGCCTTGGCCCAAATCAAAAAGTTTGAGTAGAGACAGGACGCCCTCCACTTCAGTGGTGACAAGCTCCCCCTCAGGGTCTTCGGTTTTTGGTGCAGCGACGTTGACACAGTCAATCCAACTTCCTATCAAAGAAGTCGCCGCATTGCGGACAGACTCTTCACGATCCCCGAGTCCATCTTTAATAGTTTGCTCTCGTTGAGAAATGGTGAATGCCCGTGGATGCGTGGGTCCTGTAACCTTGATTTCATTCCCCTGCGTCGCATTTGGTTCGAGAATCGCAGAAAAAACCAGTTTGCGAATGAGTGGTTCGACGTCACGCATGCGTGCAAGGATATGTGGTATTGTGGCTTCGTCGACAGGAAGATTGAGAAGAACAACTCTGCGGACATCACTACGAAACGGATCAGCAATTGCCGGATTTTCTGATGAACGAGTTCAGGACACACAAGGAGGGATCATGGGCAAGAGCATCCAGCAAGACACTACTCACAACCTCTTGATCATCGTCTATATCGTCAGCAGTCTCTTCTGCGCACAGTTTGCACAACGTCACGATCGCTTGTGACCGTATATGTGCTTCTTTGTCTCTGACGCGATCTAGAAGAGCCTCACGAAGGGCAGCATAAAGATCCTCACTAGAAAAAGGTGAGCAACCATTTACATATCTTTCAGACGTTGCTTACTCGATCTCTCCAAGATGGGATATCATCTCAACCAAAGTCTGGAGTACACGATAACGAACATTCTTATCCTTGGCTGCAATCCCTTTCAGAAGGAACCTCAAAAGTCGTGCAGTGAAACGACTGGCAACAGTATCATCATCATCATCCTGCTGCCTTCGCTCATCCTCGGCTGATGGGATGTGTTTCAGGGTGATCCCACAGAGACGAAAAATAATGTTCACCTTTTTCATTGATAAATTTGATATACGCTCCGATAAATTTCACGACACGGTCTGCCGTCGTGAGTCCCTTTTTGAGAACTAGAACGCGGAAAAGGAGACATTGCACAACTTCTACAAACATTTTTTCTCCAGTCAATCTGTTCATGGCACGCGAATCGATGAGCTCAGTGAATTCTGCTGCTTCAGCGTGAATTTTGTGGAGGGCGACACAGTTCTTCTGGTGATTCGCAACAGAAACTTGGACTTGATCGAAAATCTTGGGGACAGAGGACAAAGTATCATTGAGATTGGATTGCCTGCTGGATGCATGAGAAGTCCGTCCCGGCATTGTGAATGAAACGTCGGCTTGGGTTAATGAGAGTCAGGCGTGGTTCGACGCGTCTGTCACGTGATGTCACTCTGTTTAGACGCGTAAACTTAGGAATTCCATCGTTGTTCATAATAGGACAAGAGTCTTTTGCACATGCAATTGATCCATCATGTTACTTCTCTTTCATTTTTCAATTCTTGCGACGGAAGAAATGCTGGAATTTGAGCAAGGCAGCGTGATGCACACGATATGTCTCATAATCATTGTTTGTATATAACTTTCTATCCGTTTGCCTTTCTCACTGGGGCCAAATTAATTATGTTTGCACATCTTTCCCTCCAAAATAGACAAGTCGCCAACAAGGTTCGATTTGAACGCACACCACTGTGCACTGTTTCCTTACTTAGTCATCTCGCCACTGGTCATTTTGGAGGGTTCTGGTATTACAACGTGCTCGCTCTGTTCCGAATTACAGTTGTGCCAATATTGGCCAAATCACACTGAATTGAGTATTATCCAGTCATCAGGGACAAGCTTGCTGTCGAGCATGCTAAGGACTTGTTGAGACCGTTTTTTTGTTATGCGGCCAACCAGCAGCCATTCCCTTGCATTGAAGTGATGCAGATCAGTATCTTTACTAGTATCTGTTCAGAAGCATTGCTGATGATTCCCCAAGTTTATAGCTATCACATAATCAGTCGGAAGTGATGATTTCGTTTCACCTCGCACACCCTTTATTTCCTGTATCACTATTCCTGCCCCTGGGCGAGCATTACACTAAAAATACTTAGACTCTATCTCCCGACGATCAGATGTTTCATTTTTGTAAAAAGAGATAAATATAAATGATCGAGACGAGGCTCGCTGCGCGTTTTCGCTTGCTAATTTTTTAAACTCAACATATGTATACTATTAACAATGTCATATACCGTCACTGAAACAAGCACACAACTATACCGTTTGACCCTAATGAGCGAGAGAAGGGCTAAATGGATGCTATTTACAGATGGTAATCTACTGCTTAAAATATTTTCTGAGACATGCCATGTGCGATGCTCGCCTGGATTTCAACAAAGCTATGAACATTTAGACTCCAGCTTATCGTCGTTCAGGCGTCGAAACAACGCGGATGTGTGTAGCTCGTGGCCTTAGAGGAAGTTTACAAGCCACAGAGAATATCACTATTGAATACCGTTCGGGGATAAGTGATTGGTGATGACTGTATCTTTCCATCAACATGAATCATGTTATATTGATGTATTCGTAGTAGAATCCTCAAGCACTCATTTGTATGGTCCAATATATCCTATCCTAATCATGCCCATCTGATAGAAACCTACCATCAACGAACAGACCACTGGAAAAGCTAACTGGAAAAGCTACTCCGAGGGGAGACCCGAGGACGAACCCTCTACAGCACTACCCGACACTATACATCAACTCCCATTTTATTCTTTCAAATTACTGCCATAACAATGCCTTTGGACATACTGCGAACCACCTATCTAACTACTAGCAAACTTCGTTCAGATGCAACTGTGCATATACCCCTGATGTTGGGCCCTGTTCAGACCCTTTGTGCCCGAGCACTAGTCTGCTTGTTGCGGAATAGAAATTCTGAATCCAAAAAATCCTGCTCACTCTACTTTATATGCGTAAATGCGGGTGTAACCTGAGACCATCTCGGCACGACGGCAAGCATCTACAGCTAAAAATAATCTTCCCCATTTCCAGTGTTTATCCTATCCATAAGAGCAAGTACATGCCAGGGTGGAGCTAACTGACACTGATCTTTGACAAGAAGGATTCATCATATCAACTACCCATCACTGGACTGTCCATAGACGTTTCATTTCAATAGCACTATAAATAAAGTTAATTCGGCTATTCAAAGATTTCCGCAAAAAATATATATCCCGCCCGAGAATTACTTCGATCCCCGGAAGTAATCAATTGACTGAGCCATAATAGGCAATGTCGCCACTCTTATCGCATTCGATAACCTTCGCACAAACTCAGGAAGCTCCACAACATAACCCCGCCTGACCGGAAGCCTTAGCTGTTTTTGAGTGCTATGTACGACCCTGGCAGCGCGACTCCCATGAGTACACCGCGGCACACTACTTTTGTCTTTCATACTCCATTGCAGCTAACAAATAAATCTCCAAATTTGGGAATTCGATAATTAATCCTGGGAATTGCTTCTCAAACTTGGCGATCCATTGACGATCCGTTGACTGATTACACAGTATCCTGGTAGCAGCAATTCCCAACTCTCGTTATGTGCATACTTAACCTCACATCATACGACCACCAGAATCTACCCAGAGTCCGCACAATACAGATACCAATGCAGACACCATCACAATTCCGGCTCGACACACTAATCTTAACAGACCAAATTTATCACAAATTTTAATCTATTGAGTACTTGCCAGAGAAGAGAAAAAGAGGATTAATAAAGTTATGTTGCTACGGGACATAAAGAACGTGAAGAGCAAGTAGGAAAGAATTGTACACAATGTCATGTATCAACATAGAGAACCATGAACGATTACTGGACAATCAGAGATATACTGGGAAGAAAAAGTGGGAGACATGATGTGCGACAAGAGGAAAAGAAAACACTGCAGGAGCCCAATCACAATACCATGATCCCCCAGTTATCGTCAACTCACAAACGAACTCACACATCCCCGTATTAACATGACCTATCCACTGTCCCCAGGGTATTTGAAAAACAAGGCAAGAACGCTGTGACTCGTAGAAGAGGAAAAACAAACACAATGGTGGAAAGGGTCGAGTTAAATTACAGGTTATCAAAGTTCAGATGGACGCGTAAAACGGATGAAAGAGAAATTGCTGGGGAACTGGTAGAGTAAGTCTGAAAAGGCCTTCTATGCAACAACTCGGCTAGGGTTGCGAGCGAGGGCTGCACCAGTTCGCTGAGCCTGAATTGAACCGAAACGGTGCAGTTCTTCTGGCTGGACAGATACCTTGCCGCCGAGACGGATGCGTTGGAGGCTTCGCGAGACGATGTTCGTACGGTGTTGGTACAAAGAACCATGAAGAGAGGTTGCACGAGACGAAGTACGGCTGATAGGAACACCAGTCGTCATGGCATGTTGGTGCATCTCTCTCTCGCGACGTTGGCGGATAGACTTGATGACGGTGGCCTTCATCGCAAACTTTATCCAATCAAGAGGAATGAACCAAACAATATTCTAAAGGTACAGTCAGAAATTAGTTCAATGAAGTGGACATATTACTTACCCAAACCCAAACAATACCGATCCAGCCACCGGACACCCCCTCAATTTGAGTGAAACCCCAGTCGCCGTAGGCGGCAATGATGGAAGAGACAAGCTGGGCGATGGCAAATGCACACATGAGGGCAACTGAAGGTCGCTCCATGAAGAAGAATGAGTGAGAGCGAGTGACGAAGATGAGCGCTTGTGAGATTATAGCCACTTGAAGATAGATAATCATGTGGACCTGACGGTCATTTGGAGTATTGGGGAAGTAAGCATCGCCACTGAAGCGCACGCCAAACTTGCGCTGGAAGAAAGTGGTCTCCAAAATGACACAGAGAAGAGCGATACTGAGGGAAAATGAGACCTAATTACTCAGGAAGAAATGATAGGAACACGCACGTAGAAGCACTGAGGTAGATACCATAAGCAACAGCGAAGGAGAAAATCTCGACCAAATCCCAGCTATCTGGAGTATTGGAAGGAAGTACGCGATCAACCGAGAGTGTCATGATGGTACCATCGTTAAGGAGGGCGATGATAAGAATCATGAAGGGAGGAAAATCAAACTTATAAGCGAAAGAGAGGATAGCGAAGCAGACGACGATACGGATCGTGATGGAACATGCATAGATCGAGTAGTTGCGCATACGCTGGAAGATGATACGAGATTGACGGATGGCATGGACGATAGTAGAGAGGCCTGGTTCAGTCAGAACGATATCAGCAGCACCACGGGCAGCGTCAGTAGCACCCTCAACAGCAATACCAACATTAGCACGAGAGAGAGCAGGAGCATCATTGGCACCATCACCAGTCATGGCGCATAGGTGACCAAGACCCTGAATACATTTTACAATTTCAAATTTGTGCTCAGGGAAGACCCCGGCGAAACCATCAGCATCCATGATCATTTCGTCAAGAGAGTTGTGCTTGCTGTCAGCGGGAGGTCCTTCTTTCAACACCTTGGCAGGATACATATGATCACCGAGACCAAGACGACGACCGGTTTCCTTAGCGATGGCGAGCTGGTCACCAGTAACCATCTTGACCCTGACACCGAGGGCAAGGGCATCATCAATAGTTTGTTTGGTATCAGCGCGAGGAGGGTCGAAGATGGCAAGAAGACCAATAAGTTCAAAGCCGTTGCCCTCCGCCTCTGGGTCATCACCATCCAACTCCTCGTATGCGACAGCAAGGGCGCGAAGACCACGGCTAGCGTATTCTTCAACATCGGCTTCAAGCTTGTTCTCTTGCTCGTCGGTTTTGTTCCTGGTACAAAGCTCAATGATGATACCAGTCATGCCTTTGGTGACACGTTTGAGCTTGCCCGTTGACTCCTCGAGATAGGTAATTTCAGTACGCTTGTCAACAGGGTTGAAAGGTTTGAAATCAAGAAGCTTGATCCCAGCACGAGCACGTGAGGGGTCACCGATGGCAGCTACGACGGAAGCATCAATGGCATCTTGATTCTCAGTACGAGAGGCGTAGGCAGCAAGGAGGACGACATCGTCAGCAGAGAAGGGACCATAGGTTCGAACGGTTTTGTGATCAATGGTGAGCTTATTGGTGGTGAGGGTGCCGGTCTTGTCGGAGCAAAGAATGGTAACACCAGCCAACTCCTCAATGGCAGTGATGCGAGTAACAATAGCTTTGTATTTGGCAAGCTGCTGGGCACCAACGGCGAGGGTAACGGAAAGCACAGTAGGCATAGCAATGGGAATACCACCAATCAGGAGAACAAGGATATTGTCGAGACCGCGGCGGTAGTTGAAGCGGAAACCGGCGTAAAGAACGAAAATCTCCGCAATAACGAAGATACCGATAGAGACAAGACAAAAGGTCCCAATTTGAGCAAGAATCTTCTGCAAGTGGCCAGTGGTATCATCATCTTGACCGACAAGAGAGGCAGCACGACCAAAGAAAGTGTTGGGGCCAGTGGCGATGACAACACCCTCAGCCTCACCCTGTTTACAGATGGAACCCCTAAAGGCAAAATGTTGATATTCGCTTCAAAGAAACGATACATCTAGCACAACACTCACGAGAAGCACTGATCGCCAACTTTCTTGGACTGAGGAAGAGATTCACCGGTTAGAGCAGCCTGATCGATAGAGACATTGATAGCCTCAGTAAGACGACAATCGGCGGGAACAATGTCACCAATTTTGAAGGAGACCATATCACCAGGAACTAAATCTGCAGACTCGATTTCAGACCACTGGCCATTGCGTTTGACCTTGGCTTTAGGAGCAAGAGACTCCATGAGAGCCTTGACGGCATTTCCGGCATTTCGTTCCTCGTAGAAACCAATAGAAGAATTGACGAGGAGAAGGAAGACGATACCGACAAAATCCGGCCAATCGGGAGGACGGTGGTCACCATTGGAAAGCGCAATAGCAACAAGTGCAGCAGCTTCCATGACCCAGGAAAGTGGATTCCACATAAAACTAAGGAACTAGGATGCAAATAAGCGACCGAATTTTCAAAAGAGTAAGAACAGGTACCTGAAGGAAAGGATTTTGTTCCTCTTGTTCTAACTTGTTGGGACCGAAAATTTCGAGACGGCGAGCAGTCTCATCTGAAGAAAGACCATTTTCATCGCATTGAAGGAGCTTGAAGACGTCGTCAATGACGATGGTTTCGAGGTCAACCTTTTCTTTGTCGTATAGGTCTTCAGCCTTGAGCTCAATCTGAAGAGGAATTTAAAGTCAACCGGAAATAGGCGAGCGCAAAAATAACCAACCTGGGACATATCGACATTGGCATCTTTTGCAGGTAAATAGAGTCAGCGACGGAACGCAAACAGGAACGCGATGAACGTACGGGCAGGCTTGGTATCCTCCTCACCGAAATCCTTATACTCCCTTTTCCTCTTTTCAGGCTCAGTGGAGGGAGACGCGGGCTGAGGCCCAGGCTCTTTTTCAATGTTGGACATGACGAGAGGGGTCAGCTAAGTGCTGGATGGCCGCGAATTGAGATACGCCCAGGTAGCAGGACTCAGACAATAAAGGACAGTCTAGAAGATGGGACCCTGAGTCAAGAGAAGGTTGTGGTAGGAAGGGAAAAGACAGCGGCGGACAATATGTTGGCTTTTATTTCGTCCTGGGACTAACGATCAGCCGAGCCAAGCACGACCACACAGATTGCCGAGTCCTGCTCGATCCGCCTTTGTGAACTGGTCCGGGTCCCG
>Ga0153992_100303_pt1:0-10000 | contig 14125 bp, 10 predicted proteins | sample TSNC076MetaG_FD_104683 | JGI IMG/M metagenome (GOLD analysis project Ga0153992, IMG submission 104683) | Attine ant fungus gardens microbial communities from North Carolina, USA - TSNC076 MetaG | ecosystem: Host-associated > Fungi > Mycelium > Unclassified | place: USA: North Carolina... | reverse complement strand
ATCCCTCGAGGGAGGAACGTGGGATGGAGGCGGTAGAGAGAGAATACCGAACCTACCTCCTTTCCACTAATAATCCGAGGCAGTCTCTAGTCCAGTCTTCTATCCCCTCTAGGGAGGAGGAGTAAATACGATAGACTTATCTAGTAAAAAAAATGATGGCTTTCAAGCTTTACTAATAGGGGCATAGTTGGAGTCAAAGGTATTTTACTCTTATTCCGGCATTTGAATAAATCCGCTATTACTTACTGCTTTTTAGGGCTTTTTGCAAGGAATGGTTAGGACAGAGCATAGCCACTTGGAAGGAGGACTCTCTAGAGGAGTCGAGCTCAAGGCATCAATAGTCGTCCTCTCCCTCACCCAACTCATCGGATACTATAACAGCTATTAGGGCCGGGACGAGAATAATCAATCCGCCTCGCCTATCGATTATCGGAGAAGGCCTTGACCCCCGAGCCTTCCTAAAGGCGATGTGAAACTCTATAGAGGGCATATACCTCTCAAGTAAATCCCTCAACTTTACGTCGAGTTCATTAAGTATGACAGGTAATGTCTGTAGTTGAGTTGGAAACTTCAACATGGACTTAAACCTTTCCGGAAACGTCTGCTTTTTGGACAAACGGATCCTTGATCCGAGACTAAACCATGAGAGGTACAACTGAACCACTCTATCCGCTCGTTCATCCCGTACGCGTATTATCCTTCTATGAAACGTAGGGATAATCCGAGGGATACCTGACCGCGTCAAGGAGACTGGCATAGAGGAGGGTTACTTGAATTGAAGCCTAGGAAAAGAGAGAAGTTTATTTAGAAACTTGCCGGTGAAGGAGAAGAAGGAAGTAGCTTCTAAAATACCTGAGCTCCGGATCCAGTGGTTCTGGTCTAAACAGCCTGATCAGAGGAAAAGGTGATTCTACTGAGGAAAGTTCCTCGCTTAGTGAACGCTTCAGCTTGAGCTTCTTTTATCTTAGTCAAGTGAAGCCCCATTCTTGCGCTCCTAATATATACACAGTTTCGATGTTGCGGAGGGAAGCTAGTCTGGTGAATCGGGAGAAAGAGAAGTACTTGTTGGGATGTCCGGAAATAACCCGCCACCTTATCCCCTTCATTCCTTTTATGTGGCAGTGGGTGAGGAAGAAAGTGATCGAGAATAGAAGCCGACAGCCGATTAGCTGACATATTCTTTTACAACGGAAAATTCCACAACTCCGGATTTGCCAACAGACGATTCGCCAACTAATGAATATCCAACTGATTCGCCAACATATTCTGTTTATCACGAAACAAGAGATCCAGTTTCTCACGAATCTGAGGCGGAATGAGAATGTTTTTCAGCAGAAGGTATTCAGTCTCTTTGCTTGTTTGCTTGACTCCCTGACTACCTGGCTACCGTTTGCGTTGAGAGCGAGGACCGAGATAGGGAAGTTCATTAAGCCTACACTAGGCAATTGGACGAGACTCTTACTGGGACTCTTCTATTCCACTATTGATTGACTGACCGATACAAAGGACTTTTCCACCTTGGTGCATTCCTGACCTGACTTGGTATTCTCTTCAGTCGGAGAAGACTGGCTACCTACAGTAAGTTGAGAGGATAGCATAAGCTAAGCAGCCAAAGCAGAGTAGGCAGCGAAGGAAGCCGTCTCCTTATTCACTAGACTTTCAGTAAAACAATGACTATTGCTGCCCGGGGGAAAAGACTCTATCAACAGATGACAGAGCTAACTTATTAGACAGCTTGAAGGACAGGTTTTGATTCGTGTGCCGAGTCTGATCTTTTCTTTCGTGTGATGGATGAAACTAAGTTTCCCATTGAAAATGAGTGTGACAAGTGCGCCGATCCAGCCGGTATCGAGAGCTCTAATGATCATGGCGATGAAGCAAACTAGGTAACCTTAAGAGGCCTGGCCTACTTGCCCCCTAAAGTAGAGTTAGTGCTATGTACGTCATACATACTAGGCGAAACCACCAGACCAAATAGTATAATACTTCGGGTGCACAAGTAGCTTAATCCTGATTCAATTAGGGCTTAGGTGCTTAGTTGCGAGTCTCCTGCCGAGCCTCTTCCTTGTTCCTTAGGCTGCCCCTTGAGGGCGCATTAATGAGTCGATGCTGTTACGGCTTTACGAGGTGGAGATATCTAGGATTGAATTCCTGTGGATTGATGTCGCTTTCATTCTGAGGTAGCTCTTTCGAGAGCTTCCTTGGCAGCTCGTGTGTAATCTAATTCTGGTTAGAGGGTCTTATCTTACTATTTCTTTGCTAGAAGCACTACCGGAACGCTTTGAAGTCTCGCAAACTCCATTGCTTTGCTTGAGCGAACCACTATGCTTGGCTGCTTATGGCGCTTAAAAAGTGGCATAATTTAGTTACCTGGTTGAATGAGATTCTTAATACCTTTGTTTAGGGAAGGAAAATGGGCTACGAAGCCTCTGTTCAAAAGTAGATAGGGGGCAGGAAAGCAAAGCAAGAGATTGAAGCGGGGCAGTGGTAGCCAGGAAAGCAAGATGCTATGAGAGGCAGGTCGGTCTCCTCCATCAAGGATGCTTGCATGCGCGTCTGCTGTTTATGTTCGTTCTTTACCTGTTATAGGCTCTGAAATCGACGTTTTTGCTGCCAATAAGGGGGGAGACCCTCTCTGCCTCCAACTCCATTTTTGCAATATAGACGCCATTTCATAGATCTTTCGATTGAGCCCATCCCGAGATGAACATGTTCGAAGGCGGGTCGGTGTACTCAAGTGGATCAACTGGAGAAGGAAGTCACACAAGACTCATATGAATATGAAGAAGCGTCAGATGAACTGCTTGGGATTGCCTCAAGAGAGGAATTCATGGGCTAGGCTTGCAGGCGCGTCTTCTTGCCTCAAGTGTCAGGAACACGGCAACCTACACCATAAACCTCCCGTGGCTCTACATCCGACAGTTTCCTCGTGGCCGTTCGCAGAATGGGGTACAGACGTCGTCGGACCATTTGAAACAACAGCCAACGGCTATTAATACATCTTGGCTGCCACAGACTATTTCTCCAAGTGGGCGGAGGCGATCCCTTTGCGAGAAGTCACGGGAGAAGCCACTGCTCGATTTTTCCGTAACAATATCATACACCGGTTCGGGATCCCGGCGCGGATTAAGTCGGATAATGGACCAAACTTCAGGAACCAGAGCATCTACAGACTCGTCTAGAAGTTTAAGATCAAGTGGGAGTACTCCACTCCCTGGAACCCACAGTCTAATGGCCTAGCCGAGGCCTTCAACAAGATTCTGTGCGGCATCATAGCCAAGACGGTCCGAAAGAACAAGAAGGACTGGCATGAACGCTTGTATGAAGCACTCTGGACGTACCGAACAACACACCGAACAGCTACGGGCTCAACACCGTACGCCCTAGTTTACGGTTCCGAAGCGGTTCTCCCTCTCGAGATCGAGGTCCCTTCCTTGCGAGTTGCAATACAAGACGAGATCACTGAAGAAGAACTATCGCATTTTTACGTGGCGATCGCTTCCTTGCGCTCCAATCCCTCTAGCCTGGCAAGCTTGTCTTGAATTGAAGCGCTCCTCGCCTCTGTACCCTTGCGTCCTCGCCGGCCCTTACATGCTCGCGTAGCTTCGCCATAATTTCATCTCGGGCTCGGCTGACGGCTCTCCTGGCTTCGTTCGCCTCCTGCCTCCTCAACAAAAAAAAAGAAGATGCGGGTCACTATGGCCGTCCACTTCGAGAGATTAACCCTGAGCTCTACTAGGGTCTCCGGCCTGCGGTCGAAAGGGAAAAACCCCGTATCCATAACTGCGAGACTTAAAAAGAGTATGCTTACCGAAAGCACTTCCGATCTCTTCCTACGGATGAATGGGTTTTTGCTTTGATGGTAGTTATTCTTCCTTTGACTCCGATAGATTGACTAGCCGGGTTCTTAATAAAAATGGGATTGGAACCGAAGACCTCTATTTCATTTCTTTATTGTGAGAGAGCACGGTGCTAGCGGATAAACCCTTTCCTTCCGTTGGAGAATATCTTTCTGGCTAAGGCAAGTCTTCGGAAATCGATACATCTTGAATGTCCTAGGTTTGGTTTTCAGGAATGAGTATCACCAGAGTAAAATTCCTTAACCTGAGCGACTACTCCATCTATGGGTTCCATATCTATAGAAGACTTTGACTGCTTGCTGGCTTAAAAAAGCTTAGTTCCGCTATCGCTTCTACGTAAATGCTTTCTCCTATAGAAATGTTTTTCCCTACAAATTGGTTGGTTCCCCCTCCCTTTTCCTTGCTTAACGAGTTCTAGCTTACGCCTTGATAACTGAGTATCTGTATTGTATGCATAGTGCGTCACAAAGGCGTTAGCCAGATCTGGCCATGTGCGAATGGTATTTGGGCTTGAATCATAATCGGTTCATCAACCAAGCCCAACCTAGTAAGGGGCGGGTCCGGTTAAACTGCGCTGGAATAGTTGGACAAGTAGCTCATTGTCGATTCCCATGGGCTGTAGAGTTCCGACATACATCCTGCCTTTTTAAGCTCCGAGGTAAGCCTCTTTTTATCCTATTTTGTTATGCTTTGTAAATTCGAGAATTCTGTGCCACAGGGCATGATCAATCGCTTAGTTTCCGATTTGACTCGTAAGGAGAAGCTCAACCTTATATCAACGCAAGAGGCACAGGGACAGGTACAGGAGGAACAAACACAGAAGAAAGCTTCTAAACAAAGGCATTCTTCTGTTAGGAGATTCCTCCTGCTTACATTAAACCATGCCGAAAGGAGAGAGAATGTCAATACGGACGAGATCATTCGAAGGCTTTGGGGTCTATTTGTATGTCATTGTATAGTTCTCGCGAAAGAACTACACAAGGCGGATGGCTACCACTTTCATGTTGGCATACTTAACTCTTCGGCACAGAGATATTCCCTAGTTAAGAAGGTGAGGAGAGCTTTTCCTGAATGAGATGAATATGCATGTAATATTCAAATGCATCACAGAGCGTGGCCGCCTATTTGTACTTATCTCACGAAACAAGATCAAAATCCAATCGTGGTTGGGGATCACTCGAAGGAGCAGATCCTTAATCTAGCTAAAAACTGCCGGGACCATCGCATGCGCAAAGCAGAACCAAAAGAAGGTTCAAATGAAATCGAAATCCTGGAACGATTGGAACTTTTGGCGGAAAACCACGAGTGGTACGATGCTTATGACGACCCTATATTAAGAAAAGTCATGCTAAAGAAACTCCCTCGCTTGAAAGAAGCTTTTCAAGATATAAAAACAAAAAAAGAGGGGGAGGGAACGATCTACCAACGCATTCTCAATTATGTAACAGAGCACGGCTTTCCAAAAGAGTATGACATTGAGGATTTACAGGAAAAATACCTCCTACTCGATTGGATTGCGTGTAACCTGTGTTTCGAAAGACCTATTAAGACGAAGCAACTCTTCATAATATGGGGCCCCTAGCACCCAGAAGACCCTAATTATGTATATGCTCGCCAAAGTTATTCGCATCTATTTCGCCAGTGCCAGGGCGAACGACTTCTCAGGTGCTAACAACTACTATGATCTCTGGCTATACGATGAATTTCATCAGCCAGATCAAAAAAGTCACCTTATCAGCGCAACTCAAGAGGGGACTACCTATGCTAACACTCTCTTAAAGGTCTTGGATGGACAAGTCTGTAGACTGGATTCCAAGTATCAACAGACCTTTAGGAAACATAGGAAGGTTCCCGTCATAATGATAGCGAATGAACTCCCGGGGATTATGGAGAAGCACGGACCTTTTAGAGCTAGATTCATTAGGCTACCCTTTTATACCAAAATCCAGAATTTGGAAGAAGGGCGAATCATAGCAACACTACTTGGATGCATCGATAGAAGGATCCAACAATCTCTACTTGCTTATTTAAATCCTACCCCAACTCATCTAACCCTGGAATATAATGATGAGCAGGCCTACCTTTTATTACATAAAGAACCCCACATGGGAAAAGGTGTTTGCTGCACGAGGAATCTTCAATACTACGAAGTCACCAAGCTCTTTGAAAAGGAGCCTTGCAGAGAAATGTCCTTGGAAGCCAATCCATTTTTTGCACCTTTTGAGGAGACCGAGAATGTTCTTTTAGGGGGAAACCCCCAACAATCCGCTCATCATGCCCTTTTTTTCCCACAGAGAATACGAAGAAGTCCAACCCTTTTGGAAAAAAAACAAGGAGCACAAGATGACGCTCATCGACTTTGCTCTCATACCCCTAAAAAAGGAAGAGGCGCAACCAAAAGAAGAGGGGGACTTCTTATCCTTCCAAGATCCATTCAGGTCAGAGCAGACCCAGTGTAGTAGAATGTTTTTTTTCGAGGCGGAGATATATACATATATAAGGGGGAATGAGAAAAGGAATTTCAATATAAAAAAAGACCTCTATTCAACAAGAAACCGGGTTGTGTAACTATATGCAGATATATAGAAACGCAGTATCAGGATCACGCCAACTGGCCCCTCATAGCTAGGTCGAAAGATGGGGAAGAAAAACCTATATATCTCTTTAAAGCAAAACGAGATGAACAAAATCTCTCGTGGGACGAGAACACGCTAAACTCTGAATTAATAAAACACCTAGGGAAGCGAAATGATTGGAAACCCGAAGAAACTGGAGGCTGGGAGAGTAAACTGTACAAAATCTCCTTAGCAGGAAGTCAAGAGGAGAAACCATGGAGAACCTCGGATTAACATAAACTGCTCCCAGCCCTGCGCTACTTAGACTCGAGAAATTGAATTAACGCTAGAGGTGGATAAATAGGAATATGTCTTGCTCAATCAGGACACCGGAGTTTATTGCAAGCCAAAACCGAGAGAGATTCACCTTGAACTTTCCTACAGACAGGGGAATTGCTTTCAATGGACTTGCTACGTTCATTCCGCTTCACGAAGTTCATCTTTCCACACTTTCTTTCATTCGTTTCGATCAATTCCACATTGCTATGCTTAATATGTACCCCTCTCACAGCGCTCGTCAAACTCGCTCCGGACTACGTCGTTGAGGAGAGAGACTAATTGCGCCGTCGATTATTTAGAACTTCGGAAGATAGATCTCACTATATGGCAGTTGAAGTTATTAAAGCAGGAGTGAAAAAAAAGGGCTACGCCCCGAACATGCCTTAGGAAACTAAAAGGTGGGGTTAAAAGCCGGGCACTCGCTCCGGAGCATTCAACTGTAAGGCGGGAGAAGAAATCGCCGGTTGGGTTTGAACCTACGACCAGTCAGTTAACAGCCGACCGCTCTACCACTGAGCTACTGAGGAAGAACGGACTTAAGGAAGCCGGCTCTCGTTCTTTATATATGGCAATATGAAAAGTAGACCTCTAAAGTCACGATTCGAATAAAAAGGAAGTTCTCATTTCCAGCGAGGCTAGTAAAGTAAAGGGGCTCGAAAGGTCTTAGATCAAGATGGAAAAGCGAAGGCTATTGGAGAAAGGAGTCAACGCTCTGCCCTACTACCTATTAAGTTAAGGCCGGGCGGGCCCTTCCTTTCTTATTGCCTATATAGCTCTAGCGAGGACAGCTATGAGATGGCTTGAAGGATGTGACGAGGGAAACTTCGCGGATAAAGGAGTTTCGTCTCTCGGATGCAATTGTCTACTCCTACTTTAAGGATGTGCGCTTCGTTCTACTAACCTGTTTATTGCTGGGTCTTTGTCTTTGGTGGTTACAGGTTCCGGAGCAGCTATTCGCAAAACCTGCAGCTCTTTGCTCCCCGGATTTGGAGTTGGTTGTTAAAGTAGTCAGGGACACCTATCTAAATAATGTTTGTAGTGCTCACAATGTTCCGAGCCCCTGTGCAGGTCCATAAAAAGAAGGGTGAACCTCTCAACAAAGCCGCGAAGTTTCTATTTGACCCGCCGGATACCTTTGACCCGCTCGGTTTCGATTGTAGTAAGAAAGTAAAAGCTCTTTCTGTCTTCGTAGCCACGATTGTTCTCAGTCTAGCTTTAGCGGAGTCTGTCTCTCCTAACGGCTCCCATTGTGATTGGGGTTATTTTAATAAAAATTGGCTAATTAATAATGTAAGGGACCGCTTTCCTTTTCTTTCTTTGTTTTTTCAGTGTTTCTGGGGTGTTTCTGCGGGTGGAGAATTGCGAGGGGGAGGGCGGCTCCTCTTGCTGTGTGAGTTGCTGTACGAGTTAGTTGAATTTGAAGTTTTCCTTTTGAGTAGTTCCAGAGTGGTACTAAACAAAGACTTTTCCTTGTAGTTCTCCTGTGCGTCTGTCTGTAGATAAGGAGTAAAGAATTGTTTTAGATATACAGACAAAGACTGTAGCTTCTTCTGATCTATCTTATTTCGAAGAAAGCCTGAAGGCACAGTTCCTAGCTATTTGTAAAAAAGAGAGTTAGAGCTAGGGCAAGGCTTCCTAGGGCAAAGCTATGTGCTATGAGGTTATGTGCGTCCTATGTGGAATGAAGTGAGCCGAGGTCGGCGAACGAATGAGAGGCTATGGAGCTAAGGCAGGGGTGGTTAAGTCAGCGCTAAGGGTAGCTAGGTCTTCTAAGGAAGCTAAGGGTCTAAGGCTAAGGATAAAAGCAAAGAGCTGCTGTTGCTGTGTCTGGTCTCGTGTAAAGAGAAAAGAGCTAAGTAGTTAGACCCAAGGAGTGACCTTAAGGCTAGTTCCGATAAAAGCAAAGAGCATATAGACTCATCGGACTCTCACTCTACTCATAGCACTAACTCGCCTTAGCAACTATAGCTCGTCACTCTTAACTGAGAAGGTAGGCCTTGTCTTAATGTAAGTTCTATGTTCCAAAAAGATCAATCAAGTTGACTAGAAGTATCAAATAAGAATGAAGGCAAGTCAATCCCTTATGGAGGGAAGCGCCCCTTCCATGGTTTGAATTCCTTTCCTTCCTTTCGACTGCCCCCCTCTCGTTTAAGGCTTTGGACTGAGATATCCTGAGAGCCGCTCTAGCTGCTATAGAAAGTAAATAAACTCGCGAGAACCTTACCCTTGCCTTGTGTCTTGACTCATAGTCCGGCAACTCTCCTCATAGCGCATATAGCGCATAGCTAAGCACTATAAGACCCGAAATCGCAACCAAATGGAAAGAACCTGGGAACCCAATATCAACAACAACCTATCATCAGCGGATACGAAAGAGACTCTTACTCGGGAACTAAACCTAACAGAATCGGTGACTCCTTATATGTAGGATAGATCTCTGTGTCTAACGACTTTGCCCCGTGGGCCCTGCACTAGTAGGAATCAGACTAGGAAGAAGAACCAACAGCAGCTTTTCTTTACACATGGGTAGGCTGGAGAAAGCCCCTATCTGTAAATCCAAGCCATCTTTCTTCCTTATCATCCGGGAACTCCACGAAGACGAGACTCATAGCAGCAGGAGTTGATCTTTACACAGCGGTAGTTGCTCGCCTTAGACCGGAAGACGTCACTCCAGCGGGAACTGCAAAAGAATAGCATGCGCTCGAACAACAGGGATCAATTCATTCAGCAGACCAAGAAGATGAATGAAGAAGATTTGCAATCACATCTGCTCAAGGAACTGTTCTTCTTGAACTCGGTAAAGCTGTTGATGCTTACTTGATTGCTGGTGATTATTACTTTCTTGCAGTTGAGTATGACTTGATTGCGGGTATTGGCCTCAACCTACTAATAGGAATGTGACTGTCCTCTAGCCCTAGTTGGAACTGCCCTTTCCCGAGAAGAAGAGGATCCTAGCAACAATAGCAAGAGCAGCCCTGCCTGCGAGTAGAAGAACAAGGATACTAGAAGCCGTAGAAGGAGCAGGGTACATTTCCAAGAGGACCCTTCCTTGCTGAAGATGCCACCCTTGAACTCAAAGCGGACGTAACAACAGGGGATTTCCATACCTACGGTAGAAGAACCTATTTATCACCAGGTAGAGATGAATACTATATGGTAGCGGCTGGAAATTCTTTGGCGTTGAATCGGGATATTCAGGAAGAACAGGTTGTTCCAGCTCGATACCGTCAAGAATTCCTGACTATT
>Ga0153992_100300_pt1 | contig 14157 bp, 9 predicted proteins | sample TSNC076MetaG_FD_104683 | JGI IMG/M metagenome (GOLD analysis project Ga0153992, IMG submission 104683) | Attine ant fungus gardens microbial communities from North Carolina, USA - TSNC076 MetaG | ecosystem: Host-associated > Fungi > Mycelium > Unclassified | place: USA: North Carolina, Lumber... | reverse complement strand
CTTGACATGCCTTCTATGACTCCCCCGTTGGAGCAGATCTTTCGGCCGCTAAGCGTACTGAGTAAGGGCTGGTTCTATCTCGACCAAGGAAGGAAAGGCGGGGTCCCATTGGTGTGCATCCAGCAGGAATGGGAGTGGATCAGTCAATCCTGTCTTTTTTCTTTATTGATAGGTTGCGGATTCATAGCCATTTCCAAGAAAACCATCCTTATCAAATCTAGTACTTTGAGAGGTGGAGTTTCCTTCGCGAAATATATATAAAATAGAAAAAGTACGAACGAATTCCTCTCTTTGCCTCAATTGTTCCAAGAAAGGGGCCATCCTTGTGAAGGGACCGGCACCAGAAAGTAGATCATATGGCCTTTTTTTCGCCTAAATAAAGGAAAGCCCCGGAGAGGATTCCCAAGAAATGCAGCAAAGCAAGTCGTCTTTGGTTTGGAGCGAAATTACCTAAAAAGGGATGTATAGGCTTCATCGAGTGCCTTACCGGAAAGCGACGATCTAAAGGAAGGGCTCCGACAGAGGTCCCCTTCTCCCTTAGCTGCGAGACCTGCTCAACCATAACATGGGGGATGTAGGTCCAGCCGAGACTATGTTCTACTGACCAAGTGCAGTTTCCTCAATAGAAATGTTTTCCCCGGGATCCAAGACGGAATCTTTCTCATTAGATCGGCGAGGATGCCTGACCAGGGTTTAGATCTTTGGTCAATCCATCATTGGCTAAGCCATTTCTTTCTATTTCTTTCGGACTTGGCCGATGAACAATTCACCTTGATTCTTCCTTTTTGCTAAGAATCAAGGACTGAATCGTCAATGGATAAATAGGATTATATTGATTCGAGCCTCTCCTTTATATAAAGCTATTCCAGTCAGTCTCCCAAGAGCCCAAAGCCTATAACGGGAGGCTTAATCGACTCCCCGAAGGGGCTTATTCGCTTGTAAGCATGGAATAGACTCAATTCCGATCGTGCAGCTAACCACTGCAAGTGACGGGGGGTGGCGCCCTAACGGATCTTAAGCGGTCTGATAAGACAGATGTGAATTCTGGTTGAACCTCATGAAGCGAGGCAACAATTGTAGTATAATAGAGTACAGTAGTTGTTGGAAAGAAAGAGATCGGACGAAAATGGAAGACCTGGTGTACAAGCAGGACTAGGCTTATTGGCCTAATGCTTAACTTCTTCATGACTTCTCCGCTCGGTGAGGTTTATTCGGCTAGGAAATGAGGTCTCAGAGAACCTTATCTTACGCCCGGAATAAGCCCTGTCCCATTTACCGCCTGGTTCAACCCCATATGTTCGCATCAGTACGTCGAGGCACCGAAGGTGATAAAACCCTCTTTTCTTTTCTTTTCTCGAACGAGTGATTCGAAGTACATAAGTGCTCCTTAGATTTGAAATTAACACGGAAAATTGTCCTCGCCAGAGTTCACGATCTAAAAAGGAAGTGTTGTAGGCCTGGTTAAGGTGATTAAGATTGTAGTTAGCCTGCTGCCCGCTCGCTTTCGGGGCGACCCAGAAATGATATTGAAGGATGGGACCTTTTCTCGAAAAACTCATCTGGGCTAGTCTCCTATTTGGACTTCGCCCATTACTTACGATGCAGGTTGGTTTTTCTTTCTTACCTACCTTCTTCTGGTGGTGCACTCCTTTAGTGCTTTTCCTTTGCCCCGTGGGAGAATGATTCCTTGCATCTACGAATCAAGGACGATTCTGCGCATTAAGTCCTGAAAGACATTCCGACCCTTCTGAAAGCTACAAGCCTATGAATGACTCCGAATGGGAGTACGACGGCGAAGAAAGGGAAGAAATGGAACGAAAGATCAGCAACTTGATGAAAACACCAACAGACATGGCACCAGGTCTCATTTGGGAGAGAAGAGACAGGATAGTCAAGGTACTTATCGTACTGTGTATGGACAGTCAGATGTTGATCCAGCCCCGATCGAGTGTCCCACTTAACTATGAATCTAAACCCTGAAGCAGGGCTCCCCTTTCAGTTCATGGTCAGAAAGAAGCGCCCTTTTGGGAAATGAAAGTCACTAGCTAGTTGAACAAGACTCAAGGGTCGAACTCAGTTTCCTTTTTGTTTGAGTAGAGGATAGAGAGACTATTTCACCAATCGAAGAAAGCGGCACTTTCGTGTAACATGTTATGGTCTCAACGCCGATTTCCTGTCCTGTCTTATCTTAATCTTACTGTTTCCTAACCGCTACGCGGAGAAGATAGAGTTGCGAAAAAAGAAGTGAAGACGAAGTGAATCAAACAAAGTCAGTAGCGGACGAAAGAAGGGAATAGATCTAAGCGGGAGTGCTGTCTCAGCATCTCCTCGCCGCCGATTGATAGAAAGGAGGACAGACACAAGAGAAGTGCTTTTTCTACGATCTGCTTGCTTGAATGGCTCGATTGAGTTTAGTTCCGGAGTGGGACAGTACTGAAGTCCGAAAAGGAGACTGAGTGGACAGGGAGGCAGCCGGAAGTCGGGACGGGTTAATCGAAGGTAGGTAGCGAGTCTATTCCCTCTATTCCCTCTCTCGGGGGATTTAGATCCTTATGGCTTTCCTACTGATTATAAAGGAGTGAGCTGAAAAGCTTTGAGAAAGGCGCTTTTAGTGAAATGATTGTGCCTTTTACTTAGTACAAGCGCTAAGCGATAATAATTCCTTGCGCATGGTTTGACTGGCATTAATTGGAATGAGAAGGAGCGAGAACGTGAACAACACAGGATTGGGAGTCACACGGAATTCTCTTCATTGGGATTGCCTTTCCTTGGGCATTGATCAACGCATGGGATCCTTACAAGCTCATGAAGACTAGTTAGTGACTTCGCTTCCCCTGCGAATCTTGCTAATCAGTAGCCAGACTTACCTAATTAGGAGAAGAAGGCCTAGGGGTGCGGTCGATTCGTCTTGCCTTGGCCTGGCCACAAGGGCTTGGCGGATCGAGAAAGCGTTAAATCTCCTCCTCGCTTACTGGTCACAGCTAAGAGTTCTTTACTTTATGTTGATGTTATACCCGAGGGTTCCTTCCCTCACTTGTTACTAGCAGCTCTTCCTTTACACCTGAGAACTACCTATTCTTTTTCACAGCAAACCATGAAGAGTCGAAAGAGTTCACCGCAGAAAGCATAGTCAGAAGAGCTGAACAGCTGCCCAAGAGCTCGGAGTCGACAATACAATAGGAATCACAGCATCATCCAAATGAAGAAAGGAAGCTAGCAGTTCATCTTGCTTTTCCCGTCTCGAATCGCCTGGTGTTTATTGTTTATCGCCTTTTGCCGGGTAAGAGATGAATGAGGCCTTACGAGTGCTACGAGTGAATGCGTAGCTTTCTTTTCTCTTCTCTTAGTCAATTTCGAGTTACAGGTTAGAGGGAAAGAGAACTCCCCAAAGCAGCCATTCTCTTAAGAAGAGCTATTTTCCCTTGTTATTTCAAAAATGTGTATCACCATACTGAATCTAGCGCAAAGCAAGGAATTCTTATAGGAAGTTGGCTACTTACTTAGGTAAATCAGTTCCTTCTCTAAGACCTAACTGCGCTGTCGAGGGAGATCTTTCAAGAGCACATCTCGGATAGGGGGAATTCCCCTTTTTTAAAGAGCTGCTTAAAGCTTGAAGGTGGAGATCTTATAAAGGTTGCCAGTAAGCAAGAAGCAAGCAGGTATCTATTAGCAGCAATAGTAAGAGTCATATAATATAAATATAATATAAAAGGTAGCCAAAAAGCAGCTGAAGTCATAGCTCTTACGGAAGTGGATTGCTTGCAGATGATGAATTCTGGGATGAAGATGTTAAAAGAAATTCTCCCCCCTTCTTTCTTCACTCGTTTTAGAGGTAGTTACCGTCCCGTGGGAGACCGCTACGCACCTTGCATTGCCCCCAGCAGAGAGTAGGCTATGGAATTTATTTAATTAGCATTACTAAGAGCAAAGAGAGAGATTTAAACATTAGTAGCTTATTCAATCCGATCGGGAATAGGATAAATAATGGAATAGGAAGAAAAGTCCCTCTCCGACAATAGGACTTGAAGGCTTAGCTCTGCGAGCCTGCCGCTACGCTCCTTTGTTACAGAATTAATGGTCAACGAGAAAGAACCTTGCCTTACTAATCTCTTTCGAGATAAAGGTTATTACAGAGGTGAAGGCACCCATCTGGCCTTTGAAGGAAGGCTAGTTTCAGATTAAGCAAGTTTTGAATATAAGGAGAGGTCTTATACCATTCGTGCCTAACTGACTTTTTAAAGCAGACAGATGTCCATTCAGAATCAATTTCAGAAATCATCGATCAAAGTGATTCAATTGCTAGTGGTGGTTTACTCTTGATTCAATTCCACCAAACCTTCCACCAGGATTTGCCCTAGTCCCAGAGCTTATTCTAGTGCAACAACTGATTCTGATTCAATTGGACCAAGAGCGTCTACGCAAAGAACTGATTCTATACCAGCAGTTGATTCTGGGCCTATTCCTCTGCTACTATTATACTTGTCGGAAATCTGGACATGAAAAATAAATTTTGAAAGTGAGATTCATATTATCGATATCCCACTAGCTCATGTGCAGCTGATTCAATTAATAACATCACAGCTGATACGACAAGACCGGTTATTTACTCACCAACAACAGCTTTATCCCTATGAAAATAGAAATCCTCCTATTACTGAGCTTTTGAAAGGCCCTCAGGTTAAAGCAAATGGGCATAGGATTGATTGACCTCATAGCAGATAGGATAAGGAGATGAGAGGGTAGGAGGAGAGGAGTAGTTAAGTCCTTACTCTATTCCTTGATCAGGAATAGCGGACTTAGAGGTTCAGTCCCATCCTAGTACTAAAAGCAAACAGCTGATTTGCCGATCGGAGTTTCTGCTGCCGTTGTTATTGGAAGCTGGTTCGTTCTTCCTGTGGATTCCCTACCAATCTAAGTAAATAAGGGTTCTCGAACCCCGTCTCTCCCGCCATTGAGATAAGCGCGGCTATCCCGATCTGGCTTTTTGGGCTAACCATTCAAAGATTCAAGATTTCCCTCGGGTCATTTTTGGCAGGACAATGCCCTGTGCTTGACGAACTAGACTCAGGGCATTGTCCTGTGCTTTCCTGTATGTGAGGAATTCCCCCCGGGGGAGTTTCTCTGTTTATGGAAATAAGAGGGATACCTTCAGTGCACGAACTGCCTTTTATTTATTTGGGGCACCTAATCTTCCGTATTTTTATTTAATTAGTACAAGGATTGCTCTCTTCCTTCGGGAACTTTCCAAGAAGGGACCTCTCAAGAGAAGGAGTAGCCGCACATTTCCTTCAATAAATAGAAGTGCTTTTGGGCCCCTAAGAGGCCGTATTAGTCTATGTCGAATAAGAGCTCTCCCTCCGAGGCGAGGTAAATAGTACTTGCCAGAGTAGGAGCTCCACAACTGATTGTGTACAACGTTGGTATTGAATATGTGTTTAGACCTCTCCTATTATATAAAGAAATATAACAAACGAGTGAAGGCCCTAGCTATCATAACTGTATGAGGTTAGAAGGCATAAAATGCGGACTATAAGGAAGAGATTCCTACTAGGATAGCAACTCAAAACTAGCTAATAGAGGAATTCTTAAACATCATCCTAGAAGCGGAGAGGCAGGCAAGAAAGAAGGAACCAGGCTAGGGCTACCTAGAAAAATAGATAGGAAGGGAATGGGCAGTCATAACCCTGAGATTGAGAAGGATACTAGCAGCTACGAGAGGAATGCAAAAAACAAACTACCTAGGCATAGAAGTCCGTAGAATACGCTACTATGATATAATCCCTTAAGATCGGAATCCTAGGAGCATAGAGTTACCACCCTATAAGCTTGGAATAAGACACGTAGGCATTACCATCTTTACCTTTATTTACATAACATACTTTCTTTACCTGCAAGAACTATCTTTTATAGGCCCTAGATCATGAGGTCTTTGGAGGGACAGTTATCAGACCTTAGAACCAACGTATGAATTGAATGGATTTGCTCCTTGTCCCGGGGGATAAGAAAGGCGAAACTTGCCCCTTAATTCCTCCATACGTAGGAGATCGGGAGAAAAGGAATCTCGTCTTTCGAATGAAAAAGGGATATGCTGCTAGGGCGGTTGGGGAAGGTAAATGAAAAGGGGGTTAGTTACCAGGACTTGCAGCAGAATGCACCTGTGCGTGGTCTTTTGTGATAGCCGAAGTGCTCTTTCTTTAGCCATGGGCAGTGGGGAAGTAAGCAGACTCGGAATCCTCCGTGGAGTCATAAGCCGAATCAAACGAAGAATTCTCCACCGAACCGTTCGCAGAAGCTAGGCCGGGCCCTTATTGGTCTGTTCGTTTGGAAGAACGATCAAAACCGCGAAAAGCGGGGAAGCAGCGACTAGAAGCTCACTACTCCACATATTCAGAGTCCTCTAAGTAAGACTTATAACCTCATAAACTTTCTTTCATTACTCAGGACACGAAACCGGGGTCGAGAGTCCCTCCTACTTCCCCGTCCGATCCTCATACCTGGGGACCTTCCCCTCGAATCAGACAAAGCGGGATCAAAGCGTCGAACCGAAACAGCCGTCAGGGTCCAACCATAGTGGGACTCTTATTCCAGTCGTGCCAGTGTCAATCAATAGGCCGAACACAACCAAGTCCATAATTAAGGCAAGGAAGGCAAAACTTGCCGGTTTTAGAGTGCCTTGAAAGGCGGTATCCTCGTAGCTCTTAAGCTTGAGGAACGGGCTCAGCCCCAGTTTCATACTTAGAATTAAAAGTAATTCATCTCCTTAGGGCGCCAGCTGCTTCAGACTTTGGATTTTGATACCTATTCTTCAGCCGATTATTCTTACTTTAATTAGGCGGAGAATTTTTCTGAGACGGATTCGAATGCCGCCTATGATTCATAGGATTCAGAGATTGAGACTGATGAAATAACTTATTCAGATGCAGAGGGATCAGGATTCGAGAGATCGGAATCCGTAGTTTCGGGTGAAACGGGAAAAGTGGCTGGAGATTCGTGAGAAGGACCCTCTCAAGACTGCCTTACCTGCCCGAGAAAATCTCCTTTGTTGATGAATCTCTTGTATCGTCGGCTTCTGCCGATTCGTATGTTTCTTTTTATGCACCTCTTCTTGAGGTAAAGTTTGTATTGAATTGGTTTACAGTATCTGAGAATCAGACTGAAGACTTGGGGCCTGATCCTACTCTTCCAAGCCCATAGGCAAGGGCTATTCTAGCTAGTTCCTACTAATCAACTGATGACAATTGTTATAAAGAACTTTTATTTGGCGTTAGTAGCCTATGCAAACGATTCTTCTGATGCATCTCCGATGCGCTTCGGCGGATGAAACTGTGGAGTTTGGTCATTGGCTTACTTTATTTACTATTCAAGAGCGGATTTAGCGCTATTCGAGCCAAAATCACGGGGTTGACAACCTATCGGCGTAAAATCAATGCTTTCGTTCAATCATTTCCTAGGGGCTAAACTTTATTATGAAATTGACCTTGCCCGCTACAAAGCAACTATTGCATACCGCTCTTAGCGCGCTAGAATGGATCTCCGCTAAATGGTTACCGGCCCACCAGCCCCGCAAGGCTTTCAACGGCGAACTCCTTGGTTCGTCAACGTTTTGATCTCTGTTCTCGCGCGTGAAAAGCAGCATGCAATGTTGCCTTGCTTCACGTGAGCGCGCATCGCTCGTTAAGCTTGAGATCCTCTCTCAACCGGCCGTGTTGCCAGCCCCTTTTGGAACCCATTTGGAAATAAGAGCCCGGAATGAATTTCTTCTTGTTGAAAAGACACTACATCGTCCATCCTTCTTTAATAGCTTTCAGCTAAAAGTCAGACTTTTGGTTTGAAAATGACTTCGTCAACTACTTAGTCTTCTGGCCTTCTGGGCTATCTATACCTTTCCCTAGGGCTTACTTTTTCTGCGTAGAATGTTGCTTCAACCTCTGCTGATGCCAAGGCTTCTGCTTTCTCTATGTATGCCTATTCTGACTATTCAATTCTTTCCAAACCAAAAGGGCTTCCTTTACTGGCTCGTTACGTATACTTCACTCGCTTCTTCTTTTCAGGATGAAAAGCTTAACCCTTCCCCCTCTTACTAAGACTACAGAATCTGAAGCTAATGGTAATGGTTCAAATCATTCTTTGAACATTTATTTATTTCCAGGAACAAGGGCTATCTTTCGACTCAGGCGATGGTGCGATTCCTGGCATATGTACACCATAGTAGCTAAGGCAACCCCGTCCCAGCTCGCATTGATTGTATTTAAAGTTGAGGATTTCGCTTCTGATGTAGTCAGTGAGAAGCTAAGTTCCGTTTTTAGCTTTAGCGAGCCTGTGACTGCCTGAACAGACTAGTCTACGCTCAGCCCGCGCACCTTTCCCACCCACCGCCCTCCTTCCGAAAAGGAAAGCAGGTAGCCGCCCATGGCAGTCTTGTTTGCGGGTGTACGATCTAATCCTAATCCTATACCCGCGGGAGGTTCGGGATTCTTAAACCTGTTGTTGAGGGGATTGAACTTCAAGCAGTAGGGACCGAAGCGAAGTCTGTTGCTGTTTGTTCCCTTCCTGGGAGTCAACTCCTCGCTAGTTTGTCCAGAAATCTCTATTGTATTGTAATTTTCCTATAGTAGAAAACCGCTTTCAAGCCATACCTCATAGGTAGCCATCCATGAAGGCATGAATGGAAGACTCAAGGGAAGACTCCTAGCTCCCTCCTACCACTTAAGTATCTGTTCTTTAGCGGGCGCTTCATACTCATGGCACTGCTATTGCGAAAGCCCCTACTGCTGAGTCCTCGCTTGCCTCTGACTCTGATCCCTCTGATTCGGGTTCTTCAACCGCCGATGATGCTTACTGTCCTCGTAGCCCACTAAAGCTAGGAACAACCGAGGCTTACCTAATGAGTTCACCCTTTTTTTCTGGGTATTGACCCCTCTCTTCTTCAAAGATTGTTCCATTGGTAGATTCCGTTGAAGAAAGAAATGAATTCATCCTCTTTTGGGAAAATGTAGAATAATAGATTTCCGCTCACCTCGTGTACCTATCTATTCCTCTTCCTCGAGTCGAGTAAGGTCTTGAAGAGCCTAGGCTAGTCCTCTCCTCTACCGGCGTTGACTCTCTCTTTCCTGTTCGTCTGAGATCCCGCTCCTTCCCGTCCTTCGCTTCAGGGCCTGTCCCTCGAGTACTCCATATCCGCTTACTTCACTGCCTTCCCGCTACCAGAAGACCCCCTCTTCCTCTTACTAAGCTTTTGGCACTAAGGAAACAGGACCCACAGCCGATTCGTACCCTATTCCTAAGGCTATAGCGGAATCCCCGACTACTGAATTACCTGATGAGATAGCTTGAACAGCGGAAATCTCCGATTGAAGCTGAATCTCCTCTCCTGGGCCTAGCCCTCTTTCTTGAAGAACCTAGCCGGGAATGAACTTCCTTTTCATAGCTCGGAATGAATTTCCGTATCATCTTTCCTACGCTCGGGAAGTGCGAGATTCACTATCCTTTCTTCCGTTAAGGAAGATGCCTTCATCAATCCAATCAAAGGGGCAAGAAAAGGTGGTTGTTCGCTTCCTTTCTTCAAAGCAGTAAATATGCGCTAAAGGTATATATTTTATATTCGTTGAGGGCATGTCTCACTAGCAAGACAAAAAAGGTGGCGCCCTTGTTAAGGCAGCAAAAGATGCGGGATTCTATTTTGTAGGAAGCTTCTCATTATTATTATTCTCTTAACCGTCCTTTATTGAGGAATTCTGAAACCTTTCTTTGCCTTCCCGCCGGGAGTTTGTTTGTTAACGGGAATAAGCCTCATACCTTAAGGTCGCTCCTAGCTCTTAAAGTGAGTTTGCTTCCGAGCCTAGTAGCTAAGTAGCGAGTAGTAAGCTATGAAAGCCATGGTAGCAGTTCTTGGCTGTTGAGTTTAGGCAGCTAGTGCTATGGAACTCATGTGCAGTCGGAGGTTCCCCGGGGTTGTCTCGTTCTTAGGGTTTTTTTTGAGAAGGAAGGAGTCATCATGGCAACAGAATGATTTTTGTTGCTGCCGTTACTCTTCTTGTTTGGAAAGTATACTGGCTCAGAAGGAACGCTAGCAAGGAAGATTGAGCAAGGCGCGTAAGATCCTCGGTTTCAGCGAGGCCTGTCTTTCCCATTATATTAGAGCAAGGTAGCTTGCTTACTCTCCTAGTCGTAGTTTTTTAGGATCGTAAGGCGTCTTGGGTTTCAGCAACCCTTATGCAATTGAAGAGTTTGCGGCGTAATCGACGGTCTTGATTTTAGCTGGATCAGGTCCAGTTTCGATCTCGAACTCGAGAGTAGAGGTTGTTGATGTAGTTGCTTGTAGTTTGTGTGATGTGGTAGAGCGGTCGGCTGGTATTTGAGAGAGAGAGCTATGCTTAGTCTTTTGATTAGGAAAGCGGCACATACCCGCCAGGCCCGGGGCCCCGGGAATGGTAGGTTCAGGTATTCAGATCATTAGATTTAGTAGTAGGTTCATTAATTGCACCTTTCGTTGTCTCGGATCTTATTACAGAAGGCGATTCGAAACTGGGAGTATCGAGAGATGGGCGGATGAATAAAGTCTTCATGCGAAAGGCTGCTTACTGGAGATATCAGAAGTGAGTCTTATATGTGTGGCTGACTGTGAGACCGACTGGTCGAACAAAGATGAAAGTCGGCCAACGATAAGCGAAGGAAAGCCTCGGGCAAGTCGATCGGTGAGTTAAGGGCAGTTTCTGTTATAGCACTAGGAATATGGGGGGCTCGCTCCGGGCAGGTTCGGATCACAATTGCTTCAGCGGGAGCAGCTCCGGCACCCATTGATTTTGCACCTTCTAACATCTCGAGTTGAGAATTCTCGTCACGCTTTTATCCTCTGGTTGGCTACCTTGGGGAGGCTCCCTAGCAAGGATGTGCTTAGCAAACATGGTATGTTTGTAGATTTTACTTGTATTCTGTGTGGGCAGGAAGAGGAATATCTTAACCATCTCTTCTTTTCCTGTTTCTTCTCCTCCTCTATCTGGATCTCTTTGTGTGGAAAATGCAACATCCCGTCAGTTGCTATGAATTGGGAGGACACTCTGCGTTGGATGGCTCAAACTTTTAGGGGCAACTCTCTTTCCAGTTTAACTGCTAGATTGATGTTCGCTGCTGTAGTCTACGGTATTTGGCAGGAAAGGAACTCTCGCAATAATTATAGTAAAGGTGAACATGATTTGGTGTCGTACTAAAGAAGGCGAAGGGTGAATTGCACACCCTTCTTCTAATGCATCCCCAAAGTCTTGCTATAATCCTGCCTTCATCTAGATCATGTATATTTGATGATATTCTCATCCTGATGTACCTTGCTCTAAAGGGTTCCTGATCTCTCATGCTAACTTGTAGTTTGTTGGCTATCATTACGATAGGCACATTTGCTTTCTTGTGAAATCCCCGTGAATCCTTTGGTTCGTGGGATTCATCGAAAACCCATAGATCATAGTAATTGTGTGCCCCAGTGAGATCATCTCCTCGGGAGCTGGTAAAATATATTCTTAAAACACGGGATAGTATATGGAAAAGGGCTGTCTTCTGCATATTTGGCACTCCATAAATTAATAGCTGCTTTGTTTTTATCGGCCTGTGAAAAGATAGTTGACAAGCAATCCAATCAAGTAATAGATATTTATCTTCTAGCTCTTCGATCTCATACTCCTCCGGTTGTCCATGTCTCTCAAAATAATATATAAATCTCTCTCCCAGAGTTGTTTGCATATCTCGAACTACCTGTAGATCCTCATATAGATTCCTCATGCTCTCATAGGAATGCCAGGATAGCTTCTTTTTTTTTGGATAAGTAATAAGCTTTATTTCAATAACTAATGAAATACAACAATCAATGTAACCAAAGTACCGGGCGGCATCACCTGCTCCTTAACTTATAATGAACAAGGAAAATCACAAAAGCAAAGCTCCATAATACAGCAAGGGAAACCCAGCAGATACTGGCAGCACTCTATTCATACAGCAATAGTCAAACAGATACTCCCAGTGCAGCAAGCTCCATAACCTGCAGAACACCCCCAGTGCAGCAACCCATCCAACCAAGCAAACCCAGACAGATGAACAAATCCAGCAGTACAACACAAACAAACCAAGCTGTGACAACAAACAAGGTTAGCTACAGATGCTGTCAGTAAGGCCCCAGGCTTCTACCAGCCTGATATTCGCAGATGACCTTGGAAAATTCCGCAGGTAAATGGTCCTAGTTCTGACATACTCCAGAATTTCCAAGTAAATTTGAACTAACCTCCTAGTTTTACCACTTTGCATCCTCATCTTCCTCTCCTTCCATAAGGAGTAAACAAATGCCGCGAACATCAATCTAACTATCAGGGACAGCAATGATTTCTCACTGAAGTTTCGAGATAGCCATTCCACATTTGTCTCCCATCTCCGATGTGAACGTGGGAGCGCACACCTATCGCACAAGAGTGACCAAATACGAGCCGTAAATGGGCAAGAGGAGAACAGATGGTCAAGAGTTTCCTCTTCTTCCTTGCATAATACACATCGGTTAATCTGAATAATACCCATGCTGACTAGTTTGTCCTGTGTGTATAGCTTCCCCCGGATAGCCATCCAAAGAATGATAGCATGACGGGGGATTCGGTTTTTGAACCACACAAGTTTATGCCAACCCACCACAGTCTCTCTATGCCTCACAGAGTTCCATGCGCTCTTAATGGAGAACTTTCCATTAGGAGACTCCGCCCATACTATCCTGTCCCTCGAGGTTCGCCCATCACCTACTGGGTACTTGATTTTTCCACGGGCAATTTCCCTTAAATTCAGGATCTTACGCCATGTCCATGAGCAATCTCCGGGACATTTAAGTTCCCAGAAACTTCTCCTTTTGATCAAGTAGGTCCAAACCCAGCTGGACCAAATAGAGTTCTCCCGATCACTACAAAGGTTCCACACATGTTTCAACATAGCAGCTTGATTCCATGTGTCAAGCCTTTTGACTCCCAACCCTCCCTCTTTAAAGGGGAGACACACATTAACCCATGCCACTTTGGCCCCGCCATGGCTAAGCTCACTCCCTTTCCATAGAAAGGCTCTCAATACCTGTTCCAGTCGCTTGATAACAGCTTTAGGGAGGATAAAAAGGCTTGACCAGAAAGTCTGTACAGCGAACAGTATGGACTTAATAAGCTGTAACCGGCCCGCATAGGACAAGGAGTGGGCTGTCCAGCTCTTAGCCCGAGCTACTATCCTCTCAACCAGCGGATTGCAATCTTATTTCTTCACGATTGAAGAAAGAAGGGGTACTCCAAGGTACCGGACTGGAAGCTTACCTTCGTTATACCCCAGAAGATTGATGATCTGATCTTTTATACCACATGCAACACCGCACATAAATAGATTACTTTTGACGGGGTTGGGGCCCGACAACTCTTTGAACTTTACAAGGCAATCCTTGACCAACGATGCAGAGTAAGCCTCCCCTCTGCAGAAAATCATGAGATCATCCGCAAAACACAAGTGGGTGATTCTCTTGAGCTCTTTATCGATCGGCGATTGTGAAAAAAGAATAGGAGTCCTTTAGCCTTCGGTCAATAGGAGTCATTTTTCCCTCTAGTAGGTCAGTCAGTCTTTAAATGTGTTCCATAGAATAGAAGAGAAAGAGTCAGTCTTTACTCCTTAGTCTGCCGCTATCTTTCATCCCTTAATTGCCTTATCTTTTCTTTTTCTGTTGTAAACCGGCCGTTTGTTAGGATCTTCTCGCCGTAACCAGTAATAGGCTTATCCGCCGTTTCATTCGCATTATCGTGAGCGGGTCTGGTGAACTACCCTTTCACTGGTTCTAGCTACTATTGGATTTGAACCCTAGCTTAGCACTCCCTCTTGTTATTGTTAGGGATATACTACCCGTATAATCTTGATTCTCCTTTACAGACCAGCAGACCTTACATACGCAATTCCTCGATTCATTAACGTGCAAGAGAAAGCGATCCACAAGAGGGTTCGTTCATCTAACACTTACCCACTATCGGCTTCAAGCAACTATCGATGTAGACTGAGAACCTATTGTATAAGGTTTGACTATGTGTGAGAATTTGTTTACAATTTTTTCACATACTCGATTTACCTAGGAAGTCCTGAGAGAGCAACAGCAGCTGGAATTGGACCGAGGGG
>Ga0153992_100291_pt1 | contig 14276 bp, 12 predicted proteins | sample TSNC076MetaG_FD_104683 | JGI IMG/M metagenome (GOLD analysis project Ga0153992, IMG submission 104683) | Attine ant fungus gardens microbial communities from North Carolina, USA - TSNC076 MetaG | ecosystem: Host-associated > Fungi > Mycelium > Unclassified | place: USA: North Carolina, Lumber... | reverse complement strand
ACTACTACTACAGTGGCTATACCCTAGAGTCCTGCAATCACATGTCCTTTCCAGAATGTTCTATGACCACCTGACCTTGTCACGTGATTTGACTTACTAAGTTCCCACACTATTTATATTCTTACTCCATTGTATGCTTTGAGGTTTTGGACTAAGTGTTCAAATATGTGGGAAATCTTTTTCTGTTTGGGACTCTCATAACACTAAGTCTGTTTTAGATTGAAAGTCTATAGTATTCCAAAGGTGTTTTATAGAGTTTCTGAGTTCTAGAGTATCAATATTGATAGTCTGTCTCTAAAAAACCTAATACTAGCTCATCAGTCTTGTCTCCTAAGGTATATGCTATTAAGCAAGTGACAGGCTTGATGACCATCTGGTAAGAATGATCTTTGGTAGTCTTTTATATGTCTAAGGGCTTGTAGGAGATTTCTAGAGTGAACTCAAATACTGAATTCAGGAGTATAAAGTATATCCCATGTTACCTAGGAGACAAGAAAGGTTAAAATAACAAGATGTTTACCATTATGTAAAAAAAAATACAAAAAGGAAAGAAAATAGGAAGGTAGAAAAGAGGAAAAAAAAGTAGTCACTATAGAAGAAAAGAAAATTATAAGATGAGTAGTAAATAGTAAAGAAAACTGGAAAAGAAAGAAGAAAGTTGAAGTAAACTATAGAAAATTTAAGAAGATGGTCTTTAAAAGATTTTTAAAGTAGAAGAAGATATTTGGGAAGATAGAATCAGAAAGGATACCAACCAGAAAAATTTGAAATCCTACTATAGATCTCAAAAAAATATTCAAACCACAAAAGAAAAGGATTTACCTTTTATCCAAAAATAAAAAAAAGAGGTCCAGAATTTTGTGGATGACCAATTAAGAAAGAAATATATTAGACCATCTAAATTTTCTCAGATGTTACTGGTGTTCTTTGTGAACAAAAAGAATAAAAGCAAAAGAATAGTCATAGACTACTGCAGTCTAAACAAATAAACTATAAAGAATAACTACCTATTACCATTAATAATAGACTTAATTAACAATATAAAGAGTAAAAAAGTATTTGTAAAGATGGATCTGTAATAGAAGTTCAATAATATGAGAATCAAGAAAGGTAATGAGTGAAAAGAAGTGTTTATAACATACATAGGCTTCTTCAAACTAACAGTAATGTTCTTTAGAATAATAAACTCACCAGCTATATTCCAAGCAATAATAAATGAAATTTTGAGGGACTTGATAAATAAAGAGAAAGTTGTGGTATTTATAGATAATAAAGCTTTCATCCAGGTCTACGGTCTAACTTGAATCCTCTATTAATTCTGAATAATTAAGTATATGTTGAAGTCAGTTTACTATACTCTCTTCTTTAACTTTTTGTATACTCTGTAATATTTTTTCAATCACTTACTAACTTAACTATCCTAACTGACCTTATTTACTTACTTTTAATATTATTTTTCCTCTAAACCTCCTATTCTTGCTAATAATCCTATACTGAAGCATTTTTTTTCTTATATTTAATACCACCATTTTTGTCCTATTGTAAAGTCCTTCTCCTAGATCCAAGTTCCTCAGTAAGATAACTGGACAGCCAACCTTGAGACAAAGTAAAGCAGGAGGCAATCCACTACTATTGAGTTGTTAAAGAAACTCTGCAAGATAGGCATAGTATATTCCATCTTTCTCAAACACAGAGTCTACACTTCTTAGCATATAGACCTCTGTATTTAGTACTAGGTTGAGCTGTTAGAGAATAGCTTCATTAATATTATACACCTTATTATTTCTAGAACAGAGAATAATATACTCCAAGAAGTATTGGTCATCTTGAACTCTTGGGTTTCCAATTTCTGGATAGATCCTGTTGATGAGAGTATTAAGATTAGTACAAACTATAGACTAAAGAACTTGTATCATCTTATTATTATTTACAGTTAATTTAGTACCAATTTCCAACAACCACTGAGTATGTTGATTGTTAGCTTCAGAGTGGTCCAAGTATATATTGTATCTGAGATATAAGAACTTAATATATCTCTATAAATTTCCTTTGTAGAAAGATGCTACTACTACTTGTTGACATATTTCTTTAGATACCACAAGCAAAGTTTGATAAAAATCCCCTCCAAATACCACTGTAATTCCACCAAATAGATGATTATTCTAGATAATATATCAATTTAACAGCTATCAAGTACAAGTAATCACTTACTTTAAGCAAGTTTCTTAGACATTGATTAACAATATTGATGTCATACTTGTACTATATAGAAACTTTATTCCAAATAATAACCTTGGTCTATTAAATGACTGGAAATATATAACTATTTTGTTTCAGTCTAGCCACAGAGTCCTCATTAATGGAAAGAGAAATTTTGAAGCATAAATAAGACGTCCTTCCTCTATCTAGCAAAAGAATAGCAATTTCAGATGATGCTATATACAATACTACCTGTTCTCTCCTTCTAACCTTAGCAGCAATAGTGTTACAAAGAAATGTCTTTCCATAACTACCAGCAGTATAAATAAAGAAAAGATGATCTTGGTTGTTAATGATAGACTCCAAAATAGCATCAAAAGTAGCAGCTTGTTTAGGGTTAAACATTGCTCCTACTCATTTACCAAAGTTGCTATTTTATTTGTATTATACTGTTTAGCCTGTAAGAGAGGATTGGGTATTCTGTGACCCCACTGTTATTGTGAAAGAGATATAGGTGAAAACTCAGCAAGACTTCTTCCCATTTCTACCAATATTCTGTTTAGATCCCAAAGACTATAATCATAAATATCATCCTCTAGTATCTCCTGGTTAGCTTGATAGTAGCTCATATGACAGGGTTTGTACTTGATATTATTACAAAGTCCAGTCTTAAATTGGTCCCAGAGAATATAAGGCTCAGTCACTTCATCAGTTAGCAAAATTACTGCCAACAACTAACAACATACTACTCTAGGCTATATTGCTATCCTCTAGTAATCCTCTTGCTATACATATCTCCTTGAATGTGACAAACACTTGGTCATTTCAGGTCCTCAGATGCTCCCAACTTTTTCCATCTTCAAATATGGTCAAGAGAAGTTGCAAAAAAAACTGTTCTCTCTTTGATGGTATACAAAGTATATCCTTTCAATCACCTTGGCATGCTATCTTGGATGCCATGACTTGGCTTTAGCATTCCAGGTATAGTATTGAGGAAATTGCCAGTAAATAAGGCCTAAACCATTATTATGTATAGAGTTGTAATTAAACCAAGCAATAAGCTGAGTCTTCTCTACATTTTGTCTGGCCAATATTTCATTGACAGTCTGGTGTGTATGAAAGTTGACATAGTGCTTATTGGAAAGATGAACAGAAAGATATTGAATAGCTGGTAACTCTCTATGTATATTAAACTCAAAGATCTTTCAGCAAGTTTCTATTAGACTAATAAACCAGCCATCCAAATGTGTTTTGATCTCATTCTACATTCTACTACTAATCTCCATAGTTACTCTGTCAGAACCTTAATTTAATATGACAATCAAAGAAAAAAAGAAGTTGAGGATAATAAAGGACTGTCAGGCCTAGTATAAAGTAGATAACTATTCTCAGTCCAGTCTATTCTCTCTTTATAATCTTTGGGAAAGCATTTACTATATTGTTTATTGACTATATACAACATATATTTGATGACTTTTGTATAAAGAAGTGGTTGTAGCTGAGAATTAGATAACTGTACTGAAATCATAGAGTTTATATAATGAGGATCTTGAATACGATCTTAAAGGTATAAAAAGATGAGCAGATAAATATAAAGAAAACCTCTCTTCTAGAACTCAATAGTGTAAATATGAACTACTACAGTACTAAAGAAGCCATTATCAATTAGCTTAAGAAGTGCTTTTTTCTTTTGCTCAAAGACCCATAATATAATATTAGGACAATTAGTAGCTATCTGTCTAGGAAAAAGACTCTAAACAATTTCTGACCATTTGGAATTAGTAGTCATAGTAAGGAATAGATCTGGTTTGTGAAAATACCTACAAATGGCTATAGTATCCTGAAACAACTAAGTCATAAACCTAGAACTTCCTACATGAGAAGAAGAAAAAATAAGTTTGTATCCCAAACATCTAACATTTTCTCTATTATATCTATCATGCACAATAGCATTCTGTAATCTCTGATAGAGCTCAGATCTGAGAGTATATTGATGTGTTCTAGCCCAATTGAGTTTCCTCTATTCACAATTTGCCTATGCATCAACAACAAACTACTGAAATAGCTTTTCACTATAGAAGAGAAATGGCTAAGGACCATCTCTAACATGAAGACAATAGGTATAGTAGTATGTATCAGAGACCACCTGTGAGCAAGTCCATTCTTTTTCATCTCTCTGTCTTCTATTCTCTCTTTGTTTACTCAGTTGAGTACCACAAATTGGAATTCTTGGATACCATCCATTCTCTCCCTTTGGAAACAACAGAATATAATAAAGAACAGCATATGAAGGACTATTCTGGCTTATTTGCTCATGTTGTTCTTCTCTTGTCTGTAATACCACATCCCTATTATTTATTGTATGATAGACTCCTTCCTCAGAAATGATGACTGCAATCTCTTTAGCAGTAGACAGATTGTGAGTTCACTGATCATGCTGTAGGTCTATATACAATCTAATTCTAACCTCCTATTGCTCATCTGCTGGTTTGTCTCTGATAAGCTCATATGTATGACAGTACTAGTCAATATATAGATAACTATCCAGAAACATTGTCTGAATATTGTCCATTACTACAGGATCTAGATTATTGTTGTTGGCTCTCCTGACATTGAACTGCTCTGCTGTGTCAAGGGTATAGATTTGTGCATATATTAGAGTCTAATCTGTATGAGAAAGGAGAGTACCAGTAAGATAATAAAGTTCTCTCTGGATTTTAAAACAGTAGGGGCCTAACTGTCTAATGACTGAGTTGTTACTTTTAACTTCTACTAAAGTCATAGCAAAGGCTGTATTATACTATTGTATATTATTGTAAAATTCTCTTGAGGAATAATCATTTCCAGTCAAGTAGTTGTGAAGGATTTTAGTGAGTGGTTGAAGAGGAGATAGTTGGATCTGTTCTTATAAATAATATATACCAAACTTGGAATAATTGACCCTTGAGGAAGTAAGTTTTTCATACTCAAAGTAAAGAGCATAATAGTAAAAGTAAATAACAGTCAGCATGCCCAAATTGTTATACTGTATATCAGCCTCTAAGAATGGCTGTCCAACAGATGGACCAGATGTAGGATAAAGAACAGATGGTGGGATATCATCTGCAACAATAGCTTCTTGATCCTAATAATTTATGAGTATATAGAATTTTATTATACAAAAATCAATATACCTGAATTATATTATCTTCTATATCAACCTCTTGAATATTTCTCTCCCTAACATCCTGTAATATCTGGTTAAAATTCATTTATCAACAATCAGTAAAATCTGTTACTTATAACTCTTAGAATATTTTCTTGCATATTTCTATCTACATTTAGGTCTCTATTACCATCTCTATTCTGCTGCTCTTCATAATCAAGAGCATCTATATTTTCATTCCTTTATTCCTCCATTATTTGGCTGATTTGAACCATATGAACTCTTTTTTCTACTTGTAACACTTCCAACTGTTGTACTATTCTCTGTTACTGTATTTGTTTTTCTTCTATCTCTCTTTGTTTTTCTGCTTCTACTCTTGTAATTTGCAAATGATCAAGAAGTTAATGTTGTTCAGCAAGTTAACATCTGCACAAATCAAGTATAGCATTATCAAAATTAATGGATCTCAAGTACCAGGTTACTAATAAAAAGAAATATAGGTATATTACTGTAGCACCACTCAAAAAAATAGTAGTCTGTTTAGAAGGGTAGACTTGAGCTTAGTTATACCAATTATGCTCTATACTACAACTGTAAAGTACTATTTCCTTTATATCTAGGGTCTGGTATCTAGTTAAGGTATAGAAAGAGTAGAGAGGTAAAAGAGCAAAGAGAGAAAACAGAGAATAGTGATCAAAGACAAAAAAGTTGATGAGCTGGTACTATCAATCTCTATTTGTATATACTTATTTCTCTCCCATATATCCAATTTGGGTTAAATATTATGAAAAGAGGAGGGTACTTATGATTGAATTTTGTTGTCCAAATTTAGAGAAAAAAAGAGAAAGTAAAATATATTTTTTCTCTGATTTTTATTGATTTTTTCTAATTTTTAATGAATTTTCAATAAATTTATTATATTTTGAGTAAAAAGAGTGAAAAGAGAGACTGTGAGAATGATTAGGTAAATTTGACTAAGTGATGACAAAGGCCTATCATCCTATATTTGGTCTTGCATATATAATAGATATATTAGTAGGAATAGAAACTAAAGAAGGACACAATGAGATTATAGAAGAAATATTAAAGAAGCTAGAAGAAAATGACTTGTATGTCAAGCTAAAGAAGTATGTATGGAAAGTGTGAAGGATTGGATTTCTAGAGATTGTTATAGGACCCAATAGAATAAAAATAGAAAAAGAAAAAATAGATAGGATACTAAGTTGGCTAAAGCCAAAAAAACATGAAAGATATTAGAAAGTTCTTGGACCTCATAAATTACTATAAAAGATTTATTAAAGATTTCATATAAGTAGCTAGGCTGATGAATATGTTGACAAAAAAGGATATGAAATAGCAGTGGAAAAGTAAATAGTAAAAGGTATTTAATGAGCTCAAATAAGTCTTTACTACCAGACCAGTATTAGTAGTCCTAGATCTAGACAAAGAATTTAGGGTAGAAGTAGACACTTCAAATTATACTACTAAAGAAGTTCTATTAATAAAATACTCTAATGAACTATAGAGACTGATTGCTTTTATTTTCAAGTCATTAAGTGATAAAGAACAAAATTACAAAATACATAATAAAAAAATACTAGTAGTAGTCAGATACTTAAAAGTATAAAGACACTTTCTAGAAAAGACAACCACTAAATTCAAGATCTAAACAAATCACAAAAACCTCAAATACTTTATAAAGATACAAAAGTTAAATAAAAAAACAAGCAAGATAGGCCTTATATTTGTTAAGATTTGACTTTACACTAAACATATTCCAGAAAGCAGAATGGAAAAGATAGATAGTCTAAGTAAAAGGCCAAACTAAAAAGTAAGAGTGGAAAGAAACAACAAGAACAAGATATTGGTAAAGCCTGAGTAATTAGTAGAAGAACAAAGAAAGTAGAAATCATTGTGGAAGAAATAGATCTACTAGAAAAAGTAAGACAGTCAAAAGTGAAAGATAATAAGGTAGTAAAAGCTATCAAAGAAATAAAGCAGACAGGAGTAAAGATATTGAGAAATAAAAAATAAAAAAAGGTCAATAATATAATATACAAAAAAGAGAAGATATATATATCAAAAGATAAAAAGTTAAAAGTGGAGATCATTAGACTATATCATGATACACCAGTAGAAGGGCATAAAGAACAGTTAAAGATAATGGAGTTGGTTACTAGAAACTTTTGGTGGCTAGGAGTTATAAAAGAAGTAAAGTAATATATAGAAAGATGCAATACTTGCTAGTATAATAAAAACTACATAGAACAGCTGGTAGGAAAATTATTGCCAAATTCAATTCTGGAAAAACCTTGGATATATATCTTAGTGAATTTCATTACTAAGTTGCTGCTAGTACAAGAATACAGCTTGATTTTAGTAGTAGTCAATAGATTAACAAAAACAGTATATTTTATTCCTACTACAGATTAGTAGAAGAACTAGCTGGGTTGTTTAGAAATAATATATGAAAGTTATATAGGTTATCTAAGAGTATTATTTTAAACAAGAAACCTCAGTTTATGATAGAAATAATATGGGAGTTGAACAGAATATTGGAGATTGAAAGTAAATTATTGACAGCATTTTACTCTCAAATAAATAAACAAACAGAAAAAGTTAATTACAAACTAGAGCAGTACTTAAGAATGTTTATTGACCATAGACAAGAACAGTAACCAGATTGGTTAAGAACAATAGAGTTTATTTACAACAATAAAGTGCACTCAAGTACCAAAATGTTATTTTTTAAGACAAGCTATAGACAAGATCCTAGGATGGAGTTTAAGACAAAAAGAAAAGAAAAATACAAGAGAGCAGAGAAATTTGTAACAAAAATAAAGGAGATTCAAAAAGAGACAAAAATGGTACTAGAGAAAGCACAAGAAAAAATAAAAAAGTATACAAATAGAAAGAGAACAGAAGTTAACAAGTATAAAGTAGAAGACTTAATAATACTAAGTACTAAGAATCTGAGATATCAAATAGTTAAAAGAAAAACAAAAAAGTTGACTTAGAGATTTGTAGAGTCTTACAAAATAAAGAAAATTGTGTTGTTAAATACAGTAGAATTAGAACTACCTAGTATAGTAAAAATACATTTGATAGTTAATATTAGTAGAATATGAAGATATGTAGAGCAAGTAGAGAAACAGAGAAAGAAACAACTAGCTTCAGTTATAATTGAGAAAAAAAAAGAGTGAAAAGTGAAAAGGATCCCAAATAAGTAGTAAATACAAGAAAAAGACAAGTACTTGGTATGATAGAAGGAATTTATAACAGAATTAAATACTTGGAAAGAAAGGAAAAATCTAGAAAATACTAAAGAAGCAATTGAAGAATATAAGAAGAAATACTAACAAGACATAGAAGATATAAAACAACAAGAGAAAGAAGAAGAAATATTTAGAAAAAAAGAGCTGCTAGAATGATTTACAGCAAAGAAATTATTTAGATAGTTAAATAAACAGTATAATAAGGAATCTTGGAAAAGATTGGAAAGAAATTGAAGACAATGAAAAGAAGAATAAGCAAGAGGAAAAAGAACTTTAGAAATGATTTAGAAAGATGAAGAAAAAATTAAACAAAAAAGGTTAGAAATTAGAAAATAGATAGAGGAAAATAAAAGCAAAATGAACAATATAGTGGACCCTTACTATAAGCTGTAAATTCTCAGAACAAAGAACCTTAAAAAAGAAGTAGTGTTATAACTTGGCAAAATGGCTAAGTTATTATTTATATATTTTTTTCTTTTTTCTTTAAACTTACTATACAAGAAAGGAGTGCAGGAAAGTATTATAGTATTATATTATATAATGAGCATAGGAAAGTAGTATACAGACCATGTAGTAGTTGTATAAGTAGTATACAGAATCTGATAGAAACTTCATTGAGTTTTCTTTATTAACTTGAACTTAAAGTGTAATTAAGTTATCTTAGGCTAAGTTGCTATACCAGTGTGGTAAACAACTGAGTAAGCCTAAGTACAGAGCCAGTATTTATACTATAAAGAATATTTTATATTTGTTATAAAAGTTGGAGAAAGAAAAATAAAACAACATTACTGTTATGGAAAAGTACTCAAAGATATAGTTGCAATTTAAAAAAGAGTTTAAAGTTAAGTTAGACAGGATTATTACTATATTAACTAATATTGTTCTAGTATTACATAATATGAATGTTATTATTTAATATTTTGTCTAGCATCCTCTGACATCTTCCTCCTTTATCAATACTATGTTCTTATAGCTATCATTATTGTTTCAAAGAGATTTTTAGATCTATTGCTGTAGATTTTATCATGGCTAGATGCATTCAATGGAACTTGTTGATTGCTTCTTTTGCATGCCATAGATAGTGTGCCAATTTTTATATATTTTTGTCTTGTAGTAGACCTATCCAATATACTCTATACTAATAAGTTTCTTTATATTACCTGGCATTAATGATTGTATCTACTTTCTACTCTGGTTTACCATTGATGATATCTAGGTTGTAAGGACTTAGACTGAGATGTCTTAGAACTACTTCTAGTCTGAATTGACAAGGAGAACTCGATGGAGTTCCTGTTAAATTTCCTCTACTACTTATACAATTACTACATGGTCTGTACACTATCTTCCCATGGTTCCCATGTGACTTAGTCATATGACGTCACCTGACTGTGACTCTGTGACATTTAGTTATGTAATACTTTCTTGCACTCCATTCTTGTATAGTAAGTCCAGAAAGGAAAAGTAAAGTAAAGTAAAGTAAATAATAACTTTAGCCATTTTGCCAAGTCATGACACCATCCCCCTCTTAAGTTTTCTCGTCCTGAGGATTTCCCTATAACTCATAGTATGGGTCAACCATATTGCCCATCTTCTCATCATTATCTTCTGTCCACTTTCTTATCCCTGATTCGTTTTTTTCTTCCTTAATTGTCTCTATTGTTTTTCTTTTCTTAGGTCGTTCTCCTTTCCATCATCTCCAATTTCTTTCTAATCTTCCCCAGTATTCTTTGTCATATTTCTTATCTAACTATCCAAACAACTTTTTTGCTGTAAATTTTCCTGGCAATTCTTCCCTCTCAAATATTCCTTCTTCTCTTTCTTGCTGGTTTACTTTCTCTATATCCCATTGATACTCCCTTTCAAATTTCTCAATTGCTTTCTTTGTGTTTTCCAGATTTTCCCTTTCTTCCCAAGTGTCTGATTCCACTATGAATTCTTTCCATTGTACCAGGTATTTGTTCTTTCCTCTAATTCACCACTTATTCAAAATCTTCTCTACTTCCCATTCTTTCTCTCTATCAATTATTACTAGAGCTAGTTGCTCCTTTTTCTGCCCTTCTACTTGCCCTACATATCTACATATTCTACTAACATTGACTACCAGATGTATTTGAATTGTATCAGGTAGCTCTAATTCTACTGTGTTTGATGATACTATTTTCTTTACTTTGTAAGGCCCCACAAATCTTTCCATTAACTTTTCTGTCCTCCTCCCAACCATTTGGTACTTTAGATCTTTGGTGCTCAACATCACTAAGTCTCCTACTTTATAATCATTGACCTCTCTTCTCTTTCTGTCTACATACTTCTTTATTTTCTCTTGCACTTTCCCTAGCGCTGCTCTTGTTTCTTCTTGTATTTCTTTTATCTTCTTAATAAATTTCTTTGCTCTCTTGTATTTCCTCTTCTTTTTTCCTTTGAACTCCATCCTAGAATCTTGTCCATAATTTGCCTTAAAAGGTGTTGTTTAAGTACTTAAGTACACTTTATTGTTATATGCAAATTCTGCTGTTCCCAACTATTCAGGCCATTGTTCTTACCTATGATCAATAAACATTTTTGTTATCAATAGGCAGTGAATGCCCTTAGTGATCACCCTAGGTGGATGTTCAAGAAGAACTCGATAGAGTTCTTCATTGGATTGCAGCCCTACTTATACTACTACTACAGTGGCTATACTCTAAAGCCCCACAATCACATGCTCTTTCCAGAATGTTCTATGATCACCTGATCTTGTCACGTGATTTGACTTACTGTCTCCACCCTATTTATATCCTTACTCCATTGTATGCTTGTAGGGTTTTGGATTCAGTGTTCAAATGCATAGGAAACCTTTTCCTGTTTTGGGCTCTCATAACATGGCCCCCCCTTCAAGTTTCCTCGTCCTGAGGAATTTTTCCATCAATACCAATTTTCGTCCCATCTCTTTTCCCGTTCTCTTTCGTATCTTCTTCTCTCCCAACCATATAGTAGTTTTGCTGTGAATTCCCTAGGTAATTCCCGGCTGAACTCCTTTTCTTCTTCTTCTTGCTCCTGTTGTCTTAGTTCTTCAACCTCTTCCCTGTACTCCCTCTCAAACTCTTCTACTAGCTCCTTTGCATTTTCCAAGTTTTCCCTACTTTCCTAGGTATCTTCTTCCACCATGTAGCCTTTCTACCTTACCAGGAATTTCTCTTTCCCTCTAACCATCCTTTTGTTTAAGATTTTCTCCACCTCGAATTCCTCTTCTCCTTCAATGATGACTGGTTTTGGGGGTATCTTTTTCTGTCCCTTTATCTGTGATTTGTAGAGTCATACTCTACTTACGTTGACTACAGGATGTATTTTGATAGAATTAGGCAGCTCTAATTCTATTGCATTACTTGAGACGATTCCCTTCACTTTGTAGGGGCCCACAAAGCATTCGGTCAGCTTTTCTGACCTTCTTCCCTTCATCTGCCATTTTAGATCCTTCATACTTAGCAGCACTAAGTCCCCCACTTTGTACTCCTCTCTCTTTCCTCGTCTCCTGTCTCCAAGCCTTTTTATTTCCTCCTGTGCTTTTCCTAATGCTGCTTTGGCTTCTTCCTGGATTTTCTTCATTTTTTCTACGAATTTTCCTGCTGCTTTGTACTTCTCCGTTCTTCTTCCCTTAAATCCCATCCTTGGGTTTTGGCCATAGTTTGCCTTGAATGGCAATGTTTTTGTAGATGCATGGATTTTGTTGTTATATGCAAACTCCACCATCCCTAACCAATTGGACCACTGCTCTTGTCTATGATTGATGAAGACTCTTAGATATTGCTCCAACTCCTGGTTTATCCTCTCCATCTGCCCATCTGTTTGAGGGTGATAGGCTGTTGAGAGTTTTGTCTGGATTCCCAGCAAGTTATTCAGCTCCTTCATCATCCCCGCCGCAAATTGCACTCCCCTGTCTGATATAATGCTTTCTGGAAGTCCATGCAATTTCCATACATGGTCCCAAAACAGCTTTGCGAGTCCTTCTGCTGATGTCTTTTCCATTGTTGCTATAAAATGTGCCATTTTGCTAAAACGGTCGCATACTACTAGGATTGCATCGTATCCCTGGGCCAGTGGCAGTTTGGTGATAAAGTCTGCCGATATGTGGCTCCATGGCTTTTCTGGGATTGCATTGGGCATTAGTTTTCCTGCTGGCACTTCGCTTCGATTCTTGTATCTTTGACATGCATCACATCCATCCACATATCTTCCTACCTCCTTTGTTACTCCTGGCCACCAGTAGTTCCTGACAATCAACTCTGCTGTCTTCTACCTCCCCCCATACTCTCCTACTGGAGTGTCGTGGTGTAGTTGTATTATTTCTCTCCTGAGGTCTTCTTCTGGCACATATATTCTTCCTTCTTTTAGTACTATTCTGTCCTCAATTTCCCATTCTTCATCTTTCAGTGCTTTTATTCCTGCCCTTTTTAACTCTTTTACTGCTTTTACTATCTCCTCATCCCCTTCCTGTGCCCTTTTGATCCTTTCTCTTAGGTTTTCTTCCTCCATCAACGTTTCTACCCCCCTAATCCATTCTGGTTTTATCAGTTTCTGGTCTTCATTGTCCCTTTCCACCCCCTCTTGCCAGTCTGGTCTTCTGCTTAATCCATCTGCCTTCCCCATGCTTTTTCCTGGAACATGTTTTAACATGAAATTAAATCGCAATAGGTATAGGGCCCATCTTGCTTGTCTGCGGTTTAACTTTTGACTCGTCATAAAATACTGGAGGTTCTTATGGTCTGTCCATATTTCAAATTCGAGTTTTGCTCCCTCTAAGTAGTGCCTCCATGCTTCTAGGCATCTTATCACTGCCAGCATCTCTTTATTGTGAATTTCGTAGTTTTGCTCTATGGTATTTAGTGATTTAGAGATGAAGGCCACCAGCCTCCACTTTCCATCTTCACACTTTGTCGACAACACTCCCCCTGTCGCATAGTCTGAAGTATCTGCTTCCACTCTCATTTTCTTATCGATGTCTGGGATGGCCAGAACAAGCTCTGTGGTAAACCCGGCTTTAAGTTTTTCAAATGCTTCCTCCTGTTCCTTTTCCCACTTCTATTTTTGTTCCTTCCTGACTAGTACGTGTAGTAGTGCCACTATCCTAGCAAAGTCCTTTATAAACCTTCTGTAGTAATTGGCGAGACCTAGGAATTTTTGTACTTCTTTGACGCTTCTAGGTGCTGGCCAGTTCAGGACTCCTTCCACTTTCTCTTTTTGCATCTCCACTCCTTTTGGACTGATTACTACTCCCAGGAACTCTACTTCTCTTACTTTCCATTTGCATTTCTCTGGTTTCACAAACAGGTCGTTCTCTTCCAATCTCCTTAGTACTTCCTCCACCAACTCATCATGTCCCTCTTCTGTATCTGTGGCTACTAAAATGTTGTCAATGAAGGTTGCTGTGTCCCCTTGGTTTATGAGGTCCCTGAACAGGTCATTCATCATTGCTTGGAAGGTGGCGGGGGAGTTTGTCAACCCAAAGTACATGACTGTAGGTTCATACGCTCCAATGTGTGTCATGAATGCTGTCTTCCATTTGTCTCCTTCCTTGATTCTGACATTATTGTACCCCCATCTCAAATCCAACTTTGTAAACACCTTTCTCTTTCCTACTCCATCCAATATGTCTGCAATGAGGGGTAAAGGATACCCATTTT
>Ga0153992_100288_pt1 | contig 14354 bp, 20 predicted proteins | sample TSNC076MetaG_FD_104683 | JGI IMG/M metagenome (GOLD analysis project Ga0153992, IMG submission 104683) | Attine ant fungus gardens microbial communities from North Carolina, USA - TSNC076 MetaG | ecosystem: Host-associated > Fungi > Mycelium > Unclassified | place: USA: North Carolina, Lumber... | reverse complement strand
TCACAAATGGCCACTTACTGATTTGTGATTGCTTGATTTGATAATCAAAGTGTTCAAAAAAGCAAAGTTAGACAAGCAGCAAAAGATATTGTTAAGTCTGAGGTTTATCCTCAGACATACAGTGTTATGAGAGCCCCAAACAGGAAAAGATTTCCTATACATTTGAATACTTAATCCAAAACCTCAAAGCATACAACAGAGTAAGGATATAAATAGTATGGGGACTCAGCAAGTCAAAATCATGTGACAAGGTTAGGTGATCATAGAACATTCTGGAAAGGACATGTGATTGCAGGACTCTAGGGTACAGCCACTATAGTAGTAGTATAAGTAGGGCTGCAATCTAACGAAGAACTCTATTGAGTTCTTCTTGAACATCCACCTAGGGTGATCACTAAGAGCATTCACTGCCTATTGATAACATAAGAACTTGATACCACATCTGAGCACTGTTCACCTTGAACCCTGCTCAAAATCACTTAAAGGCACAGTTGGCTTCATACTGGCCCCATGAGTGATTTTCCCCTACTACACTTATTCCATACTCTTCCTCGCTAGGGAGCACAGTGCTCTCAAGCCTCTTGGATAGCAAGCCCTAGCTATAAAGAGGACCTCACTGTCAGTTAGAGATAGTAGATAGACAGCCTGGACAAAGCTTGTGTTCCTGCCTGAGATCTGATCTTTATATTGAGTGGGCTTGTAATTAGTTCTTCACTATCAGTGTTATTGATAGACAGTGAATGTCCTTAGTGATCACCCTAGGTGGATGTTCAAGAAGAACTCAATAGAGTTCTTTCTTGGATTGGACTATTACTTATACTGTTTTACAGTGGCTATACTACTACTAGTCCATGATCACATGTTCTTCCAGAATATTCTATAGTCACTTGACCTTGTCATGTGATTTGGTTACCTAAGTTCCCACACTATTTATACCTTGACCTCATTGTATAACTCGAGATTTTGGATTAAGTGTTTAAATACATAAGAGACTATTTCCTTCTTAAGGCTCTCATAACATGGTCCTCTCTTTAAGTTTCCTTGTCCTAAGGAATTTTTCCATTGACTCCAGTTTTTGTCCCACCTCTTTTCCCTTTCCCTTTTATATCTCCTTTTTTCCCAACCATATAGCAATTTTGCTGTGAATTCCCTAGGTAATTCCTGACTAAATTCCTTTTCTTCTTCTTCTTGCTTCTGTCATCTTAGTTCTTTAACTTCTTCTCTATATATTCTTTCGAACTCTTCTACCAACTCTTTTGCATTCTCCAAGTTTTCCCTATTCTCCCAAGTGTCTTCTTCCATCGTATACCCCTTCCATCTTACCAGAAACTTTTTCTTCCCTCTAATTATTCTTTTGTTTAGGATTTTTTCTACCTCAAATTTCTCTTCTCCTTCGATAATGACTGGTTTTGGTAGTGTTTTCTTCTGCCCTTCTACCTGTGGTTTATAGAGTCATACTCTACTTACATTAACCACAGGGTGTATTCTAATAGACTTAGGTAGTTCCAACTCTATTGTATTGCTAGAGATAATTCCCTTAACTTTGTAGGAGTCCACAAAATGCTCTATTAATTTCTCTAATCTCCTCCCCTTTATCTACCATTTTAAGTCTTTCATACTTAGCAGTACTAAGTCCCCTACTCTGTATTCTTCTTCCTCCCTTCGCCTTCTGTTTGCAAACTTCTTCATTTCTTCTTATGCTTTCCCTAGCGCTGTGTTATTGATAGACAGTGAATGTCCCTAGTGATTACCCTAGGTGGATGTTCAAGAAGAACTCAATGGAGTTCTTCATTGGATTGCAGCCCTACTTATACTACTACTATAGTGGCTGTACCCTAGAGTCCTGCAATCACATGTCCTTTCCAGAATGTTCTATGATCACCTAACCTTGTTACGTGATTTTGACTTGCTAAGTCCCTACACTATTTATATCCTTACTCTATTGTATGCTTTGAGATTTTGGATTAAGTGTTCAAATGTGTGGAAAACCTTTTCCTGTTTGGGGCTCTCATAACATGGCCCCCTCTTCAAGTTTCCTTGTCCTGAGGAATTTTTCTATTGATACCAGTTTTTGTCCCATCTCTTTTCCCTCTCTCTTTTGTATCTTTTTCTTCCCCAACTGTACAGTAGTTTTGCTATGAATTCCCTAGGTAATTTCCAACTGAACTCCTTTTTTTCTTCTTCTTGCTCCTATTGCCTTAGTTCTTCAACCTCTTCCCCATGCTCCTTCTCGAACTCTTCTACCAGCTCCTTTGCATTTTCCAAGTTTTCTCTATTTTCCCAGGTATCCTCTCCTGCCATGTAGCCTTTCCACCTCACCAGGAACTTCTCCTTCCCTCTAACCGTCCTTTTGTTTAAGATTTTCTCTATCTCGAATTTCTCCTCTCCTTTGATGATAACTGGTTTTGGTAGTATCTTCTTCTGTCCCTTTACCTGTGATTTGTAGAGTTGTACTCTACTTACATTAACTACAGGGTGTATTTTGATAGAATTAGGCAGCTCTAATTCTATTGCATTACTTGAGACGATTCCCTTTACTTTGTAGGGGCCCACAAAGCGTTCGGTTAGCTTTTTCGACCTTCTTTCTTTCATCTGCCATTTTAGGTCCTTCATACTTAGCAGCACTAAGTCCCCCACTTTGTACTCCTCTCCCTTTCCTCGTCTCCTGTCTCCAAACTTTTTCATTTCCTCTTGTGCTTTTCCTAATACTGCTTTGGCTTCCTCCTAGATTTTCTTCATTTTTTCTATGAATTTTCCCACTGCTTTGTACTTCCCCTTTCTTCTTCCCTCAAATTCCATCCTTGGGTCTTGACTGTAGTTTGCTTTGAATGGTGATGTTTTTATAGCCACGTGGATTTTGTTGTTATATGTGAACTCCGCCGTCCCTAACCAATCCGGCCACTGCTCTTGTCTATGATCAATGAAGACCCTTAGATATTGCTCTAACTCCTGGTTTATCCTCTCTGTCTGCCCATCCGTTTGAGGGTGATAGGCTGTTAAGAGCTTTGTCTGGATTTCCAGCAAGTTATTCAGCTCCTTCATTATTCCCACCGCAAACTGCACTCCCCTGTCTGATATGATACTCTCTGGAAGTCCATGCAATTTCCATACGTGGTCCCAAAATAGCTTTGTGAGTCCTTCTGCTGACGTTTTCTCTGTTGTTGCTATAAAATGTGCCATCTTGCTAAAATGGTCACATACTACTAAGATTGTATCATATTCTTGGGCTAGTGGCAGTTTGGTGATAAAGTCTGCCGATATGTGGCTCCATAGCTTTTCTGGGATTGCATTGGACATTAGTTTTCCCACTGGCGCTTTGCTTCAATTCTTGTATCTTTAACACACATCACATCCATCCATATATCCTCCCATCTCCTTCATTACTCCTGGCCACCAGTAATTCCTGACAATCAACTCTACCATCTTCCACCTTCCCCCATGCTCTCCTACTGAAGTGTCATGGTGTAGTTGTATTATTTCTCTCCTGAGGTCTCCTTCTGGCATGTATATTTTTCCTTCCTTTAATACTATTCCATCCTCGATTTCCTACTCTTTATCTTTCAGCACTTTTATTCCTGCCCTTTTTAGCTCCTCTACTGCTTTTACTATCTTCTCATCCCCTTCCTACACCTTTCTGATTCTTTCTCTTAGGTTTTCTTCCTCCATCAATGTTTCTACTCCCCTAATCCACTTTGGTTTTATCAGCTTCTGGTCTTTGTTATCTCTTTCCACCCCCTCCTGTCAGTCTGGTCTTCTGCTTAATCTATTCGCCTTCTCTATGCTCTTCTCTGGAACATGTTTTAACATGAAATTAAATTGTGATAGGTATAGTGTCCATTTTGCTTGTCTGTGGTTTAATTTTTGACTCATCATAAAATACTAGAGGTTCTTATGGTCTGTCCAGATTTCAAATTCAAGTTTCGCTCCCTCTAAGTAGTGCCTCTATGCTTCTAGGTACCTTCTAACTACCAGCATCTCTTTATCATGAATTTCGTAATTTTGCTCTGTAGTATTCAGCGATTTAGAGATGAAGGCCACTGGCCTCCACTTCCCATCTTCACACTTTGTCAACAACACTCTCTCTGTTGCATAGTCTGAGGCATCTGCTTCCACTCTTATTTCTCTATTGATGTCTGGGATGGCCAGAACAGGCTCTGTGGTGAACCCTGCCTTAAGTTTTTCAAACGCTTCCTCCTGTTCCTTCTCCTACTTCCACTTTTGCTCCTTCCTGACTAGCACGTGTAGCAGTGCCGCTATCCTAGCAAAGTCCTTTATGAGCCTCCTGTAGTAATTGGCGAAACCTAGGAATTTTTGTACTTCTTTGACGTTCCTAGGTACCAGCCAGTTCAGGACTCCTTCTACCTTCTCCTTTTGTATCTCCACTCCTTTTGGACCGATTACTACTCCCAGGAACTCTACTTCTCTTACTTTCTATTTGCATTTCTCTGGTTTCACAAACAGATCATTCTCTTCCAATCTCCTTAGTATTTCCTCCACCAACTCATCATGTCCCTCTTCTGTATCTGTGGCCACTAAAATGTTGTCAATGAAGGTTGCTGTATCCCCTTGGTTTATAAGGTCCCTGAACAGGTCATTCATCATTGCTTGGAAGGTGGCAGAGGAGTTTGTCAACCCAAAATACATGACTGTAGGTTCATACGCTCTGATATGTGTTGTGAACACTGCCTTCCATTTGTCTCCTTCCTTGATTCTGACATTATTGTATCTCCATCTCAAATCCAACTTCGTAAACATCTTTCTCTTTTCTACTCCATCCAATATATCTGCAATGAGGGGTAAGGGGTACCCATTTTTTATCATCTACTAGTTTATGTGTCAATAGTCTTGTACCATTCTCCATGTGCCATCCTTTTTCGCCACAAAGTGTACTGGCGATGTCTGGGGTGACTTGGAGGGTCAGATATATCCCTTTCTCAACTAGTCTTCTACAAATGTCTGTACTTCCTCTCTTTCCTCTCTTGATAGTGAGTATACTTTCCCCTTTCTTGGCGTAAATCCCTTCTTTAATTCTATGGCATAGTCCTAGATCTTTTGTACCGGTATCCTTTCTGACTCCTTTTTTCCAAATACTTTCTTCCACTTCCAAAATCTCCTGGGCACTAGCTTTTTTAACACTTCCTCGTCCTCATCCTTTTCCATCTTTCTTACTTTCCTCTCCTTTACTTCTTGCTTTCTTCTTCCACATATAGGTGGGCAATGTGTTATCTTCACTTCTTCCTTTTTCCAATCTATTTCTGGATTGTGGGTTGCTAGCCACGGCATTCCCAATATTAACTCTGTCTTCCCTAGGTTGCATACATCCATTCTGGCTCTTTCCATATGTCTCTTGAAGAATATATTGCACTCAACCTGGTGCGTTATAGCCCCTCCCATATTTGCCGTTCCATCCACATTTCTAACTAAGAGGGGTTTTTTCAACCTTTCCATTTTAAACCCCTTTTCCTTTGCAAAGGTCGTGTCCATGAACAGACCTGTTGCCCCGCTATCCAACAATGCCTTCACTGCTATTCCTTCATGACTTTCCAACTTCTCTAACCCTACTTTCAACCAGACTTCCCTTAATAGTCGTAGTGTGCATTGTATGTCTCTTACTCTCTCAGTTGTATTGATGGAGTTCAATTTATTGCCCAGTTTTTCTGGGCGCAATACACTGTATACATTGTTGGAGGCCAGTCAAGAGCTTACTGTCCTCCATTTTCTTTTGTTGACTCTTGCGGTGTTTCCACTACTCTTCCTTTGTGTCTTTCCCAACAATTTTTAGCTATATGGCCCCACTTCCCACACATGTAGCATGTCCTGTCTCCTTCTCTTCCTCTGTCTATATCTATTGCATTTGGATCTCTCCTTGGACCCATCTGAGTTCCTTCTCTACTGAGCATATTTTCTCCTCTCCCTCCTCCTCTATACCCTCCTCCCATTTTCCACATTATTTGCCCCTCTCTTCCCCCATATGATCCTCCTCCTCTTGGCTGCGTATTTCCCTCTGGGCATGCCGTACTCCTTTCCAATACTCTCTCCTCTGCCCTACTCTGTCTTTGGTTTCTGTCTAACCTCACCGCTCTTTTTTGCCACTCTCCAATGGTAGTTGGTGGTTCTTCTGCTTTAGCCAACTTCCTCTGGATAGCCCCATTCAGTCCTCTTTTAAACTCTTCAATGAGGGGTCTTCTCTCATAGCCACTCTCCCTAGTAACCTTTTTGAATTCTTGCACATACTCATCACAGGTCCTTCCTCCCTGTTCAATAGTCCTCAACTGCTTTATCTTTCTTTCTTCCTCCAATGTTTCTCCAAAGTCGTTCCTTATCTTTGTGAACAATTGCTCCACCATTTCCACCTCTGACTCTCCCTTTGCTAATTCACCCAACAAATTATCTTTTCACACCTTTGCTATTCCCCCCTATACATACGATAATACCCAGGCTACCTGGGTTGCTGCTGCTTCTTCTGTCATCTTCATTCTGATATATAGTTAAGCTGCATTCACAAACGTGCTCACCTCCTCCATTTTCCCACTAAAGACTTGAGGTCTTGCAACCTCCACTCTGCTCCCTTGCTGCTAAAGGAGCATGGTATTAACCTGCTGTTGCAGGGTTACAATCATGGCAAGGAGTTGCTCCTCTCTGGTTTGGGGGGAGGCAAGTACCAAGGGGCATTCCCCCTGTTGCTGTTGTTGTTGGCAAGACATTGGCGGTGGCAATAGCAATGGTAATGATTCCTCGTAGGAGGATGAGCAGTCTTCTTCATCTGTAATTATAACTGGCTACTGACTAAGAAGGGTGAAACAATATTATCTCTAAGAAGGGAATCTCTAAGCTAGACGGGCCTTTAAGAGGTTACCGTTGTTCCCCTGCATAGACCAGTCACAATAGATCAGTAGCACGGAGCTGGTAGTGAAGAACTAGTTATAAGCCCACTTGATATAGAGGTCAGGTCTTGGGCGGAGACACAAGCTTTGTCCAGGCCATCTATTCACTGTCCCTAACTGACAGTGAAGTCCCCTTTACAGCTAGGGCCCGCTATCCAAGATGCTTTTGAGCACTGTGCTTGTTAGTGAGGATAATAAGAGAGTAAGTAGGTGGTGAGGCCACAAGGTGCGAGGTTACCATTTGGGAATTGAGTTCTTGTGTTATCAATAGACAGTGAATGTCCTTAGTGATTACTCTAGGTGGATGTTCAAGAAGAACTCGATGGAGTTCTCTATTGGATTGCAGCCCTACTTATACTACTACTACAGTGGCTGTATCCTAGAGTCCTACAATTATATGTCCTTTCCAGAATGTTCTATGATCACCTAACCTTATCATGTGATTTTGACTTGCTGAGTCTCCACACTATTTATATCCTTACTCTGTTGTATGCTTTGAGATTTTGGATTAAGTGTTTAAATGCGTAGGAAGCCTTTTCCTGTTTGAGGCTCTCATAACACACTGCTTTTGCTTCCTTCTGGATTTTCTTTATTCTTTCCATAAATTTTTCTGCTACTTCATACTTCCCCTTTCTTCTCTCTTCAAACCCTATTCTTGGATCCTGACTATAGTTCACTTTGAATGGTGATATTTTTGTTGCTTTGTAGATTTTGTTGTTGTATACAAATTCTGCTGTTCCTAACCAATCTGGCCATTGCTCTTGTTTATGGTCAATGAAGACCCTCAGATACTGCTCTAACTCCTGGTTTATCCTTTTTGTCTGCCCATCTGTTTGGGGGTAATAGGCCATCAAGAGTTTTGTCTAGATTCCCAACAAGTTATTCAGCTCTCTTATTATTCCCACCACAAACTACACTCCTCTATCTGATATAATGCTTTCTGGAAGTCCATGTAACTTCCATATGTGATCTTGGAACAGCTTTGTAAGTTTTTCTGCTGATGTTTTCTCCGTTGTGGCTATAAAATGTGCCATTTTGCTAAAATGGTCACATACTACTAGGATAGCATCATATCCCTAGGCTAATGGTAGCTTGGTGATAAAGTCTACTGAGATGTGGCTCCATAGCTTTTCTGGGATCATATTGGGCACCAGTTTTCCTGCTGGTGCTTCGCTTCGATTCTTATATCTTTGACATGCATTACATCCATCTATATACCTCCCCACCTCCTTTGTTACTCCTGGCGATCAACTCTGCTGTCTTCCATCTTCCTCTGTGTCCTCCTACTGGGATATCATGGTACAATCGTATTATCTCCTCCCTGAGTTCCCCTTCTGGTACGTATATCCTCCCTTTTTTTGTTACTATCCCATCCTCTATTTCCCATTCTTCATCTCTCAGTATCTTTATTCCTGCCCTCTTCAGCTCTTCTACTACTTTCACTACCCTTTCATCCCCTTTCTGTGCCCTTTTTATTCTTTCTTTTAGGTCTTCTTCCTCTACTATTGTTTCGGCTCCTTTAATCCATTCTGGTTTTATCAGTTTCTGGTCCTTGTTGTCCTTTTCCACTCTCTCCTGCCAGTCAGGTCTCCTGCTTAATCTATCTGCCTTCTCTATGCTCTTTCCTGGAATGTGTTTTAATATAAAATTAAATCGTGATAGGTATAGGGCCCATCTTGCTTGTCTATGGTTTAATTTTTGGCTCGTCATAAAATACTGGAGGTTTTTATGGTCTGTCCAGATTTCAAATTCAAGTTTCACTCCCTCCAAGTAGTGTCTCCATACTTCTAGACACCTAATAACTGCCAGCATCTCTTTATCGTGAATTTCATAATTTTGCTCTGTAGTGTTTAACAATTTAGAGATGAAGGCCAATAGTCTCTACTTTCTATCCTCACACTTTGTTGACAATACTCCCCCCATTGTGTAGTCTGAAGCATCTGCCTCCACTCTCATCTCCCTATCGATATCTGGAATGGCTAAGACGGGTTCTGTGGTGAATACTGCCTTAAGCATTTCAAACGTCTCCTCCTGTTCCCCTTCCCATTTCCATTTCTGCTTCTTCCTGACCAGCATATGCAATAGTGCTGCTAACCTGGCAAAGTCTTTTATAAATCTTCTGTAATAATTGGTGAGATCTAAAATCTTCTGCACTTCTTTGATGTTTTGGGGTGCTGGCCAGTTTAGTACTCCCTCCACTTTTTTTTTCTGCATTTCCACTCCTCTTGGACTGATTACTACTCCTAGAAATTCTACCTCTCTTACTTTCCATTTACACTTTTCGGGCTTTACAAATAGGTTGTTCTCTTCTAACCTTTTTAGTACTTCCTCTACTAACTCATCATGTCCTTCTTTAGTGTCTGTGGCTACCAGGATATCATTGATAAATGTCACTGTATCTCTCTGGTTTATGAGATCTCTGAATAGATCATTCATTATTGTTTGGAAGGTAGTGGAAGAGTTCATCAACCCAAAATACATAACTGTGGGTTTATAAGTCCCAATATGTATTGTAAACGCTGCCTTCCATTCATCTCCCTCTTTGATCCTGACGTTATTGTATTTCCACCTTAGGTCCAGCTTCGTGAACACCTTCCTCTTTCCTACTCTATCCAGTATGTCTGCAATAAGGGATAAGGGGTACTCATTCTTTATCGTCCACTAATTTATGTGTCGATAGTCCTGCACTATTCTCCGTGTGCCATCCTTTTTTGCCACAAAGTGTACTGGTAATGTTTGGGGTGACTTGGAAGGCTGGATGTATCCTTTCCTTAACTGATCTTCTAGAAATGCTTGTACTCCTTCCCTTTCCTCCCTCAACAATAAGTATATCTTTCCCTTTTTTGGCATGAACCTCTCTTTCAATTCTATGGTATGGTCCCAGGTCTTTCGTACTGGCATTCTTTCTGACTTCTTTTTTCTGAACACTCTCTTCCACTTCCAAAACCTCTTGGGTACCAATTTTTTCAATGTTTCTTTGTCTTTATCCTTTTCTACCTTTTTTACTTCCTTCCTTTTCCCTTCTTGCCTTTTCCTTCCACATATAGGTGGACAATATGTCATTTTTACTTCCCCTTTTTCCCAATTTATCTCTGGATTATGGGCTGCTAGCTATGGCATTCCTAGTATTACCTCTGTTTTTCCTAAGTTACATACATCCATCCTCACTCTTTCCACATGTCCTTTGAAGAACATGTTGCACTCTACCTGGTGCGTTATGGCCCCTCCTACATTCGCCGTTCTATCTATATTTCTAACTAATAGGGGGTTTTTTAATTTTTCCATTTTAAACTCCTTTTCTCTGGCAAAGGTTGTATCCATGAATAGACCCATTGCCCCGCTATCTAGCAGTGCTCTTACTGCTACCCCTTCATAGTTTTCCAACTTTTCTAGTCCTACCTTCATCCAGACTTCTCTTAGCAGCCGTAGTGTATGCCGTACATCTCTCACTCTCTCAGTTGTATTGATAAAATTTAATTTATTGCCTAGCTTTTCTGGGCACAATACACTGTACAAATTATTGGAGGCCAGTCAAGAGCTTACTGTCCTCCATTTTCTTTTGCCAACTCCTATGATGTTTCTACTACTCTTTCTTTATGTCTTTTCCAACAATTTTTGGCCATATGGCCCCATTTTCCACATACATAGTATGTTCTATCCCCTCCCCTTCCTCTATCTATATCCATCGCATTTGGGTCTCTTCTTGGACCTGTTTGAGCTCCTCCTCTATTGAATGTGTTTTCTTCTCCTCCTCCTCTATATCCTACCCCTGTTCTCTATGTTATTTGCCCCCTTCTTCCTCCATATGATCCCCTCCCTCTAGGCTGCACATTTCCCCCTGGGCACGCCATATTTCTCCCCAACATCCTTTCTTCCATTCTACTTTACCTCTGATTTCTATCCAGCCTCACTGCTCTTTCTTGCTACTCTCTGATGGTGGTCGGCGGTTCTTCTGCTTCTGCCAGCTTCCTTCTAATACTTCCATTCAATCCTCTTTTGAATTCTTCAATGAGGGGTCTTCCCTTATAGCTGCTCTCCCTGGCAACCTTTTTGAATTCCTGTACATACTCATTGCAGGTCCTCCCTCCTTGCTCAATTGTTCTCAGCTGTTCTATTTTTCTCTCCTTCTCTGATGTTTCTCCAAAGTCATTCCTTATCTTTGTAAACAGCTGCTCTGCCAATTCCATTTCTGATTCCTCCTTAGCCAGCTCATCCAGCAAGTTATCCTTCCATGCTTCTACTATTCCTTCCTGTACATATAACAACACCCAGGCCACCTAGGTTGCTGCTGCTTCTTCTGCCATCTTCATTCTAATATATAGGTGAGCCATATTAATGAATGCGCTCACCTCTTCCATTCTTCCACTAAAGGTTTGAGGTTTGGCAACCTCTACTCTGCTCCCTTGTTGCTGAAGGAGCATGGTATTAACCTGCTGCTACAGGGTTGTGATCATAGTGAGGAGTTGTTCCTCTCGAGAGGCAGGTACTGGAAAAGGCTCCCTTCATTGCTGTTGTTGTTGTTGTTGTTGGCAGGACATGTTGTGTGGTGGTGGTAATAGGGATGACGATTCATACTCTGATGATTCTTGATCCAGGGTAACTAGCTAAGACTATGTCCAACAGGGTACACAACCTTCACCTGTCTGGACTCCTACTGTCCTACTGACTTCTGCCCTAATCAAATTGGTATACGATTGTCTCTAAGGAGAGAACCCCTAAGCTAAGTGGTTTCCTAAGGAATGACCGCTACTCTCCTGCATATACCACTCACAATGGAGTGCAGCACAGAGTTTATACAGAGAAACAAAGTAAAGAACAATGTCCAATTATGAGGTTAGGACTCAAACAGGATACCTGGACTTGGTATCTAGTCTCCTCCCTTAGTCCCTAACTAACTGAGAAGTCCCCTTTACAGCTAGGGCCCACTATCCAAAATGCTTGTAAGCACTGTACTTACTAGCGAGGGAGGTAAGAGAGTAAGTAGATGGTAAGGCTATGAGGTGCGAGGTCACTATTTGGGAATCGAGTTCTTATGTTATCAATAGACAGTGAATGTCCTTAGTGATCACCCTAGGTGGATGTTCAAGAAGAACTTGATAGAGTTCTTCCTTGGATTGGACTACTACTTATACTGTTTTACAGTGGCTGTACTACTACTAGTCTATAATCACATATTCTTCCAGAATGTTCTATGGTCACTTGACCTTGTCATGTGATTTGGTTACCTAAGTTCCCACACTATTTATACCTTGACCTCATTGTATAACTCGAGATTTTGGATTAAGTGTTTAAATGTATGGGAGACCATTTCCTTCTTGGGACTCTCATAACAATTAGCTCCATACTACCAATCCATTGTAATTGGTCTACGCAGGGGAACAATGGGAACCTCTTAAAGGCCCGTCTAGCTTAGAGATTCCCTTCTTAGAGATAATATTGTTTCACCCTTCTTAGTCAGTAGTCAGTCATAAGTATAGATGAAGAAGACCACTCATCCTCCTACAAGGAAACATTGCTATCACCATTGCCATCACCAATGTCTCACCAACAACAACAGCAATAGGGGGAACACCCTTCAGTACTTATCCCCCCCAAACCAGAGAGGAGCAACTCCTCGCCATGATTGCAACTCTGCAGCAGCAGGTCAATACCATGCTCCTTCAGCAACAAGGGAGCAGAGTAGAGGTTGCAAGACCTCAAGTTTTTAGTAGAAAAATGGAAGAGGTGAGCGCATTCGTTAATGTGGCTTGCCTATACATCAGGATGAAGATAACAAAAGAAGCAGCAGCAATCCAGGTGGCCTAGGTATTGTCATATGTGCAGGGAGGAATAGCAGAGGTATGGAAGGATAACTTGTTGGACAAGCTGGCCAAGGAAGAGTCGTGTAAGAACTTAGGCCAAGATATCTTAGAACTACTCCTAGTCCAAGTTAACAAGGAGAACTCGATGGAGTTCTTATTTGATTTTGGTATACTACTTATACATATCTTGTGTTTACTTTTATTTACAAAGTCTTGCGCATCTCCTCTGGGTTGTTCCATCCTACACGTCCAACAATTTCCTAATTAAAAGAAAAGAAAAGAAATAAATAAATAAATAATGACTTAGCCATTTTGGCTGAGTTATGATATCACCTCCCTCTCAAGGTTTCTCATCCCAAGGATTTTTACAGTTCATAGTAGGGATCAATCATGTTCTCTATTTCATTGTCATTTTCCTCTGTCCACTCCTTTATCTCCGAGTTTCCTTGTTCGATCTCTTCTTCTTCTTCTTTAATTGTTTCCATTGTTCTTCGCCCTCTTTTTCTTCCTCCTTTCCATCTTCTCCAATTTCTTTCCAACCTTGCCCAATATTCTTTGTCATACCTTTTGTCTATCCATCCAAATAATTTTTTTGCTGTAAATCTCCCTAGTAACTCCCCTCTCCAGAAAGTCCCTTCTTCCTTTTTCTGTCTCCTGATATCCTCTATGTCCCTTCTGTACTCCCTTTCATACTCCTCTATTGCTTCCTTGGCATTTTCCAGGTTTTCTTCTCCTTCCTAGGTATCTGATTCTGCCATAAACTCTTTCTATCGCACCAGATACTTATCCTTCCCTCTAATCCATCGCTTATTCAGTATCCTCTCAACTTCCCATTCCTCTTCTCTTTCAATTATGACTGGAGCAGGTTGCTCTCTCTTTTGTCTCTCTACTTGCACTATATATTTACATATTCTACTAACATTTACTACTGGATATATCTTTATTGTACTTGGTAACTTCAATTCGACTACATTTGTTGATACAATTTTCTTAATCTTGTAAGGGCCTACAAACCTCTCTATCAGCTTTTCTGTCCTTCTTCCAACCATCTAATATTTCAGATCCTTAGTGCTTAGCATTACTAAGTCTCCTACTTTATACTCATTGACTTCTCTCCTTTTCCTATCTGTATACTTCTTCATCTTCTCTTGTGCTTTTCCCAGTGCTGCTTTTGCTTTCTCCTGAATCTCTTTCATCTTCATCATGAATTTCTCTGCTCCTTTGTACTTCCCCTTCTTTCTTCCTTCAAACCCCATCCTAGGATTTTGCCTATAATTTGCCTTAAACAGTGTCGTTTGAGTACTTGGGTGTGCTTTATTGTTATATGCAAATTCTGCTGTTCCCAACCATTCAGGCCATTGTTCTTGCCTATGATCGATAAACATTCTCAAGTATTGCTCTAACTCCTGGTTCACCCTTTCTGTTTGCCCATCTGTCTGTAAGTAAAATGCCATTGACAATTTACTCTCAATCCCCAACATCCCATTCAACTCTCTCATTAACCCTGTCGCAAATTGGGGTCCTCTATCTGAAATGATGCTTTCCAGTAGCCCATGCAGTTTCCACACATTATCTCTAAACAACCTTGCTAATCCCTCTGCTGATGTTTTCTCTGTAGTTGGTATAAAGTGGACCATCTTAGTTAACCGATCCACTACTACTAGAATGC
>Ga0153992_100286_pt1 | contig 14360 bp, 10 predicted proteins | sample TSNC076MetaG_FD_104683 | JGI IMG/M metagenome (GOLD analysis project Ga0153992, IMG submission 104683) | Attine ant fungus gardens microbial communities from North Carolina, USA - TSNC076 MetaG | ecosystem: Host-associated > Fungi > Mycelium > Unclassified | place: USA: North Carolina, Lumber... | reverse complement strand
CGCCATCGCTTCCAAAAAGGTGCATACAAACGCCGGACCAGAACCCGCCAAAGCCGTACATGCATCAAAGTGTTTTTCATCCAGAAAACGACATCGACCGATGGACGAAAATATGTTGAGGATGATGTTGTTGTCGGTCTCGTGGTGTGGAGAGGGTGGGAGATTTGATATGACGGTCATGCCTTCACGAATCTATGGGATGAATGAAAAATGAAAAAAAGTGAGAATGATCAGGAGGGTGTGGACTTTTTTTTTTGCATATGTGAGAAAGAGGTTAAGATGACATACTTTACATGGGGTATTAGGCATAGCTCGAACGACTCGAGTTGAGGGCAAAACCCAGCTTGTGAGTTGGCGGATGGTAACACCCGCGAGGATACTGATGAGAAGTTTTCCTTCCAGTGCTTCGGTCATTCCCTCCTCGCTTAGAATAGTTTGTGCCAGCTGAGGTTTGCAACTGTAGTAAAGAAGAAGAGAGGATTGTTTTTGATTTAATGTCTCTTCATCAAGCACCTGGATGGGAACTACATTACCAGAGAAGTACAACATCAGAGTGGGTGACAGCTTGAACGTTTTTCGAGGCATAAACTTCGACTTTATCGCTCCCATTCGTCGCAAACACGTTGACAAGCCTTTGTGCAGTTGACTCACGTTTCACACAGGCGAGGAAGCGTGAGGGCATCGAAGGATCTGGTGTGCCGGAAGGTGTAAGAGTACCCGGCGTGTGTACCTCCCATTTTGGAGCACCATTGGAGAGGGACCGTTTGGCAGTATCAAGGGATTCAATCATGCCAGAGATGATGGCGATGCCCATGGTACCACACCCTAACACACGGTGTTTTAGAATCGACATTGCTGAGATTCGGGGAACCTTAAGAGCACACCAAGGACACAGAGAGTATACCCCATAGTTTGCAGTAGTAGGTGGAAGATGGAGAGGTGCTTCTACATTGTATAGATAAAAAATATTGCGTGATGATGACCCTTTTCGGAAAGAGAACTACCGGTGGACTCCGGTATCCAAATGCAACAGTGGGTAATAACTAAGACTGTGTGATATTTAGTGTGATTTCACTTCCACAGTGGAACAAAGTCCTAGCTACATCAGGAATTATAACAAATAGATATGAGATGCACTTAGATTTCATATCTCGCGGTATCATATATAATTTATGAAAAAACTCTCTTGACGACTGCTTTCCAGATTGCGACTGGGTTATTAACTCTGTAACAGGAAGTTAATGTCGACCACATGTCATGGAAATCATCAATTTACATTTCTGTGGTTAGTGGTAAGTTGATGTCGGCTGGACGATCTTGCCACTCTAAAAGAGAACCGTTAGTGATAAACTCAAATTATGTTCCGGTAGACAGTCAACCTTCAGGCTGTGTGGGATCATCGATGCCAAAAGCAAGTCTCCATGTAATTCCTTGTACACCACTAACGAGGCTGCCGGCCAGTCAGCCAACAGAAAAAAATTGAAAAAATATATATTCACAGGTCAAATGGTGCGAGGGGATCGTTCTTGAGCTGTGTCGTCTTGACAGGGTAGACATGAACAAATTTTTCAAACCTGTACTTTGGACTCATGGGTCTTACCTTGATCTCTGTGTCGATGGTTGAGAAGTCTGTGGATTGGCCGCCAACCGTACCGCAGTAATGTTGCTGTACGCCTTTCCTGCCTCCATATACAACAGTCTTGACGCCTTCCTCCTTTGCCATCGTTACCTGAATGTACTCATCCAGAAATTCGCGCGGGCAAGAAAATATGATATACACACACTAAATAACGCACACGAGCTCGCACACCTTCCATTGCTGATGATGACAACCTTCTTAGGGTCGAACAATGCCTCATTCGGAGTAGGTGAGGTAAAGTATTCAGGTTGACATTCCTCGCCTAGCCTACAAGGACATTGAGCACTCGGGTCGGCCCAAACATGGTGGAGACTTACTGCTGACTGAAAGCATCCGGATGACCATTGATCTCCTTTTGGACCGGCGGAAGCAACCAGTTATCATCTGCAGGGAAGAACGTGTTGTTCTCATCTCTCCATTGTTGGGGGTTGTAGAGTAATTGAAGGTCGGGGTCGAGATCTGGGTGGTCGACAAGCTGTTGCACGATCTCTCGAGCGAGGGTTCCATCACGAACTGTGGTGTTGAAACCAGCCTGGGGAACAGTGGTAGCCTTTGACCCTATAATCTAACTCCACTGTGAACAGCTTGGTGGCTGGAGAAATCAACAAGACACACGATACGGTGCAAGTACTATCATGTTTCTGTCAATCTCAGAGAGGGATCGAATAGGAAAAGAATACTCACATAAGCGGCGCAGACAAAACCACCTCCGTTGTTCGACTGGAACGACCCGTAATTCATCATTTTAACTCCAAAGGCACAGGGAAAAACGTACCAAATCCACCACGAGTTGGTTTGCACCCAAAGACTTCAGGGTAATCAAGCCGGTCAGTAAACTATCCAGGAATGAGTCATAATCTGGATCATCGAAACTACCCAATGCCAAAACTCCTGTCTTATTGTCATCCAACAGGAAAAACTGTGCAACATTTCTACTTCCATTGACTGGAGACATAGGTGTTAAGTGTGGAGGAAGGACGACATCACTTAAAGGTGAAGTATCGAGCATGACATTGATTCGTCCCTTAGACGTATCTGGGGAAGAGAAGGCCGGTTTCTGTTGGAATCGAGCCACTGGTTTTTCTTGAGGTGGGACTTCCTGGGAATTCGGAGCATTGAGATCAACTCCATTTGTGCCCAGTTGAGCGAGGCAGTGGCTATCAAAGAAGGTTGTAACATCGGTGAAGTTCCCAGACCCGGAGATTCGAGACCTGTATGGCAGCTTTCCATATGATGAGTTATGTGTTTTGCTATAATCAAATTGGATTTTACAGTGATTGTATCCGTGTGAGAGCTTCCGACTAGTTGAACCTCGAGAGTAACCTGATCACTGAGCGGCAGTGCCTGCTGAGCGAAGTTCCCCAAAATGTAAGTCCACGTAGATCCCGAGGCCAAGTAGCTGGCAAAAAACCTAGAGTATTCTTCAGTTTACCAAAGAGATCATCCACCGCGTAACATACGAGTTTTGGCGGGTACCGATCCCCTGGAAGGTGCCAGTAATGAGAGCATTGGCATCAATCGCGACGTTGGGACTTTTTCCATTGATAGTTAGAACTTTTGCACCGGAGAGCTTGTGGCAAGGTCAAACGGGGACTGGTCAAACAAAAAAAAAGATCACACACAGACTCAAGCTGGCCTTTCAAATCTCCTGGTAGAGCATCTTGCCAGAAATCAATCTGATCAGGAAATTCGGCCGAGGCGACTGCGAATGCTTCAGGTGCAATGTGAACTGCTTGCTCTCCACAAGAGTCGGACAGCAGAACCAAGGGCGTAGGAAGATAATTGATGAAAAAACCTGATTTATTTTCGAGTCAATTTCAAAGTCAGATAGAGTGGTAGACATACTGTCCTATAGTTTAAGATGACGAATGAGCAAATCTCCGAAAAGTGGTTGAGTTGGCACTCACATAGCAACTGTTGACCCAGACGCAGTGCCCATCGTTTAGACTCTTGAGAGTTCGGGAAAGATCAACGTGCAGGTCATAATCACTAGCGTAATCTGTCGCTCTAATCCTATCCAAATCCTTAAAAAGGTCCTCGTGGACGTCGTTGTTAAATGGTGGAGGTGCTTGAATTTGATAGTTCACAGAAGCATGGAAATTCAACGTTCTGCCGACAACGTCGAGAATCTACCAACTAAAGTGTCACTGAAAGCAGGAGGAAACTGATGAAAATGACTAACATTATTTTTTAGAGTCTCATTGACCTTGACCGCACTGTAACAATCTCTAACAGCTCCAGGAGCAACCCACTTCTGTCCGCCTATGGCCGCACAGGGATCGCTAGCTCGAGGCAGAACCGATCCATTCACGATCGCACCTAAGACAACAAGAACTCCCAATAACATCGCGAATCTGTCAATGGATCCTTCCATGCCTTGCACTTTACCAGAGTCGTCGATTTCGGACAGTCTTTAGTCCAAGTACTTGGGTCAGACTGATCGAAAGACAGTGACATTCTTATGTCTAAATACTCTATCATTCTTTGTTCCTGCCTGACAGATAATTGGGTGCTAAAGATACGAGACAATTCACCTAGCATGGCTTCAAATCCAACGCGTTTATTTTAGGACGCTATCTATAGATTCTGAGATCATTTTTCGCTGTTCTCATCATTACTATTGCACTACTATCACTACTCTCTGTTTTGTATATAACTCATCTTTACAATAAAATAATGGAAGTGACTTCGCTTTGCCTTTAACTCACAATGTATCACTCAAGGCTTACCTAGGTGAGTTTGCCGGTGCAATTGTGTACTGCGCTATGCTCTTGTACCCTCCTCTCACAAATCCTAAGGGTGTGGGCAGGAAGAGATGGCATGGGAACCATGTTGGAATATCGAACGCTACATTTAAAATAGGTTATGTTTCATCTCTCAGCTACCAAATGTTTCAGTTCAAGATGGTAGATAGAGACAAATACCAGCAAGGGAGATGAGGCTCGCTGTGCATCTGCAGCGAGTTTCCCCCCTCCCCTTCTTTCCTCGTTCTCGACAGTCAGATAGAAATGACGAATACACTATCTGAACCATGTGGAATTTCAACAAATTAAATATTAAATACAGAGAAAACTTTTTGGATGAGGTGCCAAGTTTTTAATGGGGCCCACGAGCCCAACCAGGAGGCGGCGAATATGTAGGATAACTAATTATCCGATAATAAATAATGATTTTACTCTTCAAAGAAAAAACTCACGCCAAGGTCACTCCACTGCCCTTGTCTTTTTCAATTTGCAATGTGAAATGCAATTTGCCGTCGTTACAATCCCAGTCAACGGCACACCAGTTCCTTTTTCCCATGATGTATTTCTGCTTGCGTGAGGAGTTATCAGTATCTGACTCAAAAAGCGGCATCTATGAGAGTAGAACATCACTAGGTTAAATGTACTCGTTTCTGAGGGAAAAGCGCACCATAGTTTCGTCAGTTTCTGCGTGATGAAGAGTCTTGTGTGTCTTGGTGGCAAGCGAATTGACCATGGCTAATACACCACCAGGCCTGACAGTTTTTCGATGCTCAGCATGACTTATTGAGCAATTGGTAGAGCTTACGGAGGTGTGTTAACAATGGCACCTGAAGCGAAAGTAAATAGCATCAACAGGAGACGCGAACATCGAACAAAGAAGCACAAACTTGTCACAATGTTGAGCATGTACCTATGGTCTAGACCAATAGGTATCTCGGCCTCTTTTTTAGTTCGATGCGTCTTCAGCACACCAACAGCAGCGCAATGAACATCTCCAGACAAGAACGATATTCGCACTCGCTGAGCCAAGGCTAATCTTTGCATTTGCTTAATAAGCCAATTACGCTCATGCTCATAGATTTGCCAAATGTCAGCACGCAAGTGAGCACAATCGACAAGTCCGAATACCTTGTGTGCCCGAGCCGTCCAATGGTCATTCAAGTCATCCAATAGTTCAGCATCAGCATTAAACTTGTTGACAAATCCGGATAGACCGAAGCTCCCATTTCGCCCGAGAGCAACCAACGGATTGAGCTTGGATTCAAGAGCGGACTCTAGGAAAACCATGCGAGGATAGGCAATAGGAATACCAAGCAGGACAATGAGATGCTCCATCGTTGACGGTAAGGTACCTATCCGCTGAAATACCTTCTCATATTCGAACGGGCTACATACTTGGTCTTTATGCCGCTCAGCCCTGTGAGAGTAATAAGTACCGGCACTTATTGCTGAAATTTTTTCACCTGCAATCCAACATCAACAACGCTGTCTGCGGTCCCATATTGACCAAAAACGAATGTGAAGGTACTTTGATATATGGACCCACTTCGCCGAGTATAAGTGACTGATAAACATGCTTTCCAGGTGCATCGCTCAATCCGTCGACATCAGCTGATATCCTAAGTGATAGCGTAAGGATGTATGAATGAACCAAACTCACGATTTAAGAAACACTGGAACAGTAGGAAAAAGAAATAACCACGCGCGCCTATACTACAGGTATTGTCAAAATGTTGCTCTCTCATGTATATACAGCACACCTACTGTTGGAATACTGGTGCTTGCTGCATATCATCAGGATCTACAGTGAGATTGAGTGAGATGAATCAGGATCGTTGATTTATCTCACAGCTGCCAAAACCATCAATCTTGGAGCAACCAATGAATCAGATATATGATTAAATGGCATTTGTAGCATACAAGGTCTGGCGAAAAAGATACGAATCAGTTAAGCAGGATCAGGAGAGAGGCATTCATGGCAACACACCGTGATCATCTAGAAATTCGGCGATAGACCGGAACATTATTATAAGAAGACACAATATATAAAGTTACATACCAAGCATGTTCACCATTGGGCTAGTAACATGAATGAGCATTTTCGACATCAAGGGATTAGAGGACACACATGGAGCTGTTGGCTCGGGCAAAGGCACCTCGCCTGAAAGACTGACAGTAATGATTGAACAAGAACCTGTCGATACAAACCCTAATCTCCTCTGACAGCGGATACTGCTTCCTTTCTTCAGGTCTCATTTTCGACACCCAGTCCTGCATTTCTGGTTCGCGAGTTAATTGATCACAATATAGCTGATCGCCACCCCCGACGAGAGCATGGAATGGCAATCGGGCATGATGGCTCAGAAGATCAACCCAAAGCGGATCATATCCTGTTTGAAATCCAGGACCTCTGAAATTATCAGGATTGACGCCGGCAGAAAAACCATTACACTAAGACAAGTAAGCTATGGAGATAAGAATGCACAATATACGCACAGAATGAGCAGCCCATCTCATGTTCTGTTGTCGGCCGGGTACATAAAAATTCATCGTTAGTCCATTATTGATCCGGTATGTGACTTCCATTTCGTGATCACTTAGCGGGACTCGGATCATAAACCGCCAAAAAGTATAGGTACTGAGAAACTCGTGTTAATTGACAAATGTAGGAACTGAGATAAGGGTGACATACGCTCCAGGACCAGTATAAAACCAGATGTCCTGACCGTATGCGTCTTTTTTCCTGAAATTGGGACCTGGCATGCTGGCCATCATACTGGTGGAGGTAGATACACTTATAGGCGATCCAGGGTGCCCAGTAGAGTGGGGATCTGCGGGGTGAGGTCCCAAATTGAACGAAAGCTGTCCGTTTCCATTTTGAGGGCTGCTAGAGGATGACCGATCTGAGGCAGGATACCCCCGCTCGCCAGAAGATAGAGTCGTAGCCGTCGTTTTGTCAGGGTCCCAATGGTATGAAAGCATGGGAGGAGGCTGATAGATGGACCCAGAATCTGCGGTGACGATGAGTGCCGCGCCAAGCCAGGTTTGTTGAGAGTCGATTGTATCAAATCTAGGAAAAATGTCAAAGAATGCCATTTTTTTTCCACAAGAAAAACCGACTTGAGTAACGGTCCACACATGAACTATATTTCGGATCAATATCGTGGCTAATATGAAACATGTATACAACGTGCCTGTAGATGAGGATCCATTCGGGCAACTTGAAACTTCTGAGACCGTTCGACAGCGGTGCACAGTGAGAGCTGATCGGTCGCAATTGTAAGCTGGGATTGAGGTGGAGATTGAGGGTGATGCGTGGGACCGTGATGATGGAAAGGTCCTACGTCGAGTAACCCGTCAGTAGGTTGTGGGGGCACAAACAAGCCATCTTTCGGCGGGATTGGCGGTGGAACGAGAGAGAGCTGAGGATTGACGAAACCGCCAATGAAGGGCTCCATCGGCCCTACTTGTTCAGCTGGGTCATAATACTGAAATCCCTGGACCACTTGATCAGTAACAGCTTTGTCTGAGCGCTGAGAAGAAAACCTTTGCAGCACGCCTTTGAGCATGCCAGCCAGCATTGTCCATGGTGGAGATGTCTGAAAGACAGCGAGATCCAAAACGGTTGTCTTTATTTCTGGCGTCAGATCTCAGTGCGCCTCTACGATCCTGATCCAGTTCAAAATTCCCACCGGGTAACCCCGATCACAATGAACGCCCTAAACTCTTTTCTGTTTTCTATCTATTTCTACCATGACAGAATATGACTATTCCCCAGAAGCCTACGAGAAATACCTTGCCACACAGTCCCGGATAGCCCGTTGGGTAGATGCCACCCAACAGACAGTTCTCGTAGGACCAGACGTACCCCCAACACCGGTTGGTCCCGATGAGAACATAACGTTACCTCGTAATAGGGAACGCAAGTTTCGCTCTCGGCCTGAGAAATCTACCAAGCCCTCTGGTCAAAAGTCTTCTAGGTCTACAGCCGCTCGGCCACCGACACCATTCGAACACACGAAAGAACTTCCAGTGGCATCTGATGATTTTCCTTCACCTGGTCGTCCAGTGTATCGTCACCCATGGTCTCCCAAGTCTGTAAAAGCATCTACACCTCATCCAGAAACCACTTCTCCAGAACAGTGTCGAATGTCCACTCCACATGAGCGTCGGGATTCTTCTGTTCCTCGTAGTCGTCCCTCGCTTCGTTACAATGTAATTTCTAGGGAGCTTTCAGAACCTGTCCGTCCTAGTTATCTCCCTGGATATGACTCAGATAATACTTATGCTAAAGAGCGAGCGGCTAGAAAGCGTTCCATGTCGTTCTCCGTGGCCGCTAGTCGGCCGCTGAATAATTTGTCACCAGTGGCTCACTACCCCTTCAATACCCCCCATCACTCGTCTCTTCGTAATCACTCTGCTAACAACCCATCTTCACCCTTCCCATCTACAGTGGCCGTCATGCCTCTACCAGGACCAGGACCCGAACTTGGGTCACGTACCTCCACGAACCGTTTCGGCTATCCTCTGCCGTACCAACATTACTCAGACTCTGATGCTGTTCGTCAGCATGAGAAATCTTTATCGCATGCTACACCTTCTCATATGATGCACCAGCCTGTTGATAGCGCTTCATATCCTTACAATATTCCGGGACATTCACACCAGCAGAGTTGGCATCAGCTCCAACCCTCCCAGTCATATTCCCGATCATCCTCTCGACCACCTTCACCGGGCTTCAGTGTGGAGCCACAGCCAGGTTCTATCAGAGTCACTTTCCCTAACGGCAAGATACTGTACATGAACCCTCCAAATGCAGACAGGTCGCGAATTCTACAGGTATGTCCCATTCCTATCTGCACCGCTCTTTGGTGACCTTCTGTGGCTAGCACCCTGAACTGTTCCAAGTGCCTCACGAGTACTATCTGCCGAAGAAGAAACCTCTCCTGCAACGCTTGTTACCCAATTTCGGCAAAAATAGCGGGAAATCGGCGGAGTTGAGAAGTACTCGAACTAGTCCTGTCTCTGGCAAGATTTTACACAAGAGGAGATCAAGTTTCGGTTAAATGTCGACCGGGACCGGTGGCCTGGATTATTCGCCTCACCTGACGTCAAAAGGCCCGATAAAGGCACATACTGACTTCTGATTATGTTTTTCTCATTCTCACTCTTTTTTCACGCGTATTGACACTTGGCAGTGATATCTCATCTAGAAGACCATAAATGTATCATACATTTTTAAATTTCTTTCCCATGTGTTTCATCTTCAGTGACCTCTGTGCTACTTTATACTAATGTGTAATATCTATTCCTAGTTAGTTCTCGTGAATGATTCCGCTTACTTTCTTGTCTAAACGTCTATCTGTCAAGTTGCTTAGTATGCTCGTCCTCCGTGATCTATCTTGATTGTAACTCTCATGCGAGTTTATGATACATTTAGCGGGTTTCCCGGGACAGAAATTATTCATGAGGATTCACTGAATTGGCATCTAAAAGCATATACACAAATGACTCTCAGATAATCCAGAGCAGTTGGTGAAGGCTCAGGACATAAGGTTTACCAGAGTATAGGTCAGAAACACCTAGTAATCAACTAGTAATTAACCTGAGAGATGAAGAAATCTATTGATTATTACGGAGTATGGGTTATTGAAGGTTATCTCAGAGTCGATCGTAAACCTTACTCATGAGCCCGCAATTAATAAACTCTGTTTTCAGTCTCAGATGTCGATGGATTCCCGGTAATCTGACATCGAAACTACATTATCCTGTAATCGTTGATTGATCCGCAAGATGATGGTATTAATGATCTCTCGATACCTAAATATATTTCATATGTAAATTTCCTGACTCAACTGTCTCTAGGCCTGTACGAAGGCCCGCGTCAAAGTCGGGCTAGTCAAATTATTAGAGTCATTTGGTTGATGATATAAACACAGCATCCAAAAAGATTCGAATATCCATTGGCTTGGTTAGCATCAGTTATATTGATTGTCAAAGGAAATAGACCCGGCAACCGTACTGGCCGACTCAGTTCGGCTAAGATCAGATCATTGTCAGCACTTATCGGTTCCTAACATAAAGTATGCTAGAAACACAATGTTATATTGGTATCCGAAGAATGGCCGATGTCAGCCGAATAGCCGACCTTTGGATGACTGAACAAAAAATTTTGGCATCTAATAGGACCCCACTCCCGTAGGCAACATAGAACATAGAGATGATGTCATATCACATTTTCCATGAAGGGCATGTATTGAACCTGGTATCGATTAACTTACGGTTGCTGGTGATCTCGTTGAATGTCAAAAATACGGCTGATGTTAGCCGAACCGGTGGGGTTCTTTACTGACTCCAGGTTACTTCTATAATTGGGAGCCGACAATTCGTTTCCGTCTTGAGACAACTTTTCGACATAGGAAGCATCATACGAGATTAGCACCGTCATCACGTTGAATGAGTTTCTCTGCACAATACACATTGTCTATGACGAATACATGGTATCCCTCCCTAAATTGACGATTGCGATCACGACGTAATGGAGTATTATTATAAACACTTCCTGTGATGGAATGAACACCAAAAAACCACCGACATCAGTCGGCTTTGGCAAAGCTTTCTTCTCTGGACGGAAAAGGTCAAGATCGTTCAAAATTCATTCGGAGTTTCTGTCGGCTGCTTTTTTCAACTGTCCATCTGTTGAGTTCAGATAGAAGAAGAGGGGGCAACGGAAACTCGTTCCGCGCACCGAAAACCTTGCAGTTTCGGGGCAGTAAAACGGGTCCTTTCTTTATATCTCCAAACATTACCGAAATATCATCAAATCCATAGAAAACAATTATCTGGCACTCGTTACATCATTGGTGGAAAAGCCATCTCCAAGACGAAAGTTGCTTTTCACACCGGCATTGGAGTTGCAGCGACACCTTCGACGGAACAATGGTCGAGAGCCACATATGTAGAATCTATCAATTATTGACGAGGAGTATTTGATGCACAGATGGTAGTGAGCAAGAGATGAGGGTATACTGCACAGAATTGAAACTTTCCAGACAACAGCACTTCCGGAACATCAGGTAACAGTTATCCAACGTGCTCCACAACAGTCGTAAAAAGCTTGCCATCCTTCACGACAGTCTTCAACATCTCAGGGATAGGGTGTTCATCAAAGACACCCTCCTCTTCTCCTTCAACCGGCAAACTCACATTGATCGCACTGCATTTTGCAGTGGTGATTTCTGCAGTCAGACTTGCCTTGGAGAGATAAATCTGACCGGAATCTGTAGTGTCTACCTGGATCATGGGAACCGTACCAATGACCTGTATAGTGAAGGATGGGGAAGCAGTGATCGAAATCGAGGCTACCACAGAGTTGATAAGTACGGATGTCTTCGTGCATCGGACTAGGGCATAAAAATTGTCATGTGCTCTGTATGTAGCGGAGAAAAACATACTCAGGTTTAAGGCATTAATCTTGCCCTCGACGACGACAGTGGTATTACTGCAGTTGTAGAGATTGACAGATTGGTTCAACGATGTCTCTTCAACCTTAATGGGATTTGCGTTCTCCTGGTTCTCCTGTATCCAAGCGTGTCATCCAACAGAGATTTAGCGGAGCATGCTGATCAACGCACAACCATCCATTTATTGCCCTCCAATGCAAATTTGGGGGGTTTCTTTCCTGCTAGGGCCGCGGGTTTTGTTGGACGGATAGGTTTCTTGTTGGCTAGGACGGTACATCAGCCAAGGTTGAGGTCCGAGATCAACTTTACGCACCAGCAGGACTAGAAGGTCCCGCAGGGACGGTATTGCCCGCTCTTAGAGAGGGATTCTTGTGCGTCATCTCGCTCTTATCAACCTTCCTCAAACCTTTGGTGACCTCTTCACCACGGTTGAGCTCAGCGAATACAGCCGCAACTCCATCGATTGGAGGTACCGCTGGTGACGCGGTAGCGGCCCTGTATTCCTGGACGGTAGGACCCTAATGAATTCCATTTATCAGTCTGAAGGGGAACGACATAATATAGATGATATTGTACCGATGCATTCCATGTGAGGGGATTTCCAGCTGAATATTCACCAACGGAGTCGAGAATACCATTTAAGCCACGACACCACTCAACATGTCGAGGATCCCTAGAAGCGGATTGGATATTGACAAGGTGAAGTCTCAAAATCACCTACTTTTCCTTGTAGTCCTTCATAACTCTGTTACCATAGTATTCTGAGGATTCTTTAACGTCCTTAATGAATTGTGACGGATTATCCTAAATGCCATCTGTGAACTGCCCAGTCTCAAAATTTGATGTCAGGTACCTACATTAACTACCCAACCAACAGCAACGGCTGCCTCAGAAGCGAATTGCAGATGTCCAAATGATTCTCGATCGCGTCTATTGGTATCCTTGGCCTTGTTGAATGCTTCAATTGCCTTCTGTAGAGGCAAAAGTAGATCCTGTAAATCCTGTTGATTGGGTTTCTGGCACGACCCAACGACCACCAAGAAGTTGCGAAGTTCTTCGTACTCCTTCGAAACTAGGTTTGCCTTAACAACAAAAAGATCGGTAGATGAAATTTTTCAGATACAATCAGCGCTTACGATCTCGGTAATCAGAGGGACATCTAGACTTTTTGAGAGCTCAACCCAAGGTGTGATCTTGGTCGCTACAACAATCTCATCATACGCAACGACACTTGGTGGGAGTGGGGAGAGTGCAGATGTGGTAGTTACGGGGGCAGAAGGCGGCGGCGGCAGCGGCGGAGGAGGTGGTGGTGGTGGAGGCGGAGGAGGAGGGGCAGCAGTGGCATTGAAGGATGTAGGCTCAGAAATGGATTGAGCGGCTGCAACATCCTCAAGGCGTGAGGCAATAGCTTCCAATCTATGGTCTCTTTAGACTAAGACTTCCATGACCCAAAATTTTGCGACGCACCGCTTGAGACACGTAGCAAATCTATACAAGCCTTCAGAAGAAGACATCTTGCGGTACGATGTGAAATGTATATCTCAAATTAATTTTACCTTATTCCCATAATTTTTATAATTAAACTTTTTAGATATTGTACTAATTACTTTCCGCCCCTCTCAAACTATGGCAAGACTGAGCTTGTTTTCAAAGCGCTTGACTGTTGAAGAGGACCACTAATATACTATCTTCATCAGAACCAATATTTTACCCCAGTAAAGTCTGGGATTTCCATCACTTGACATGCCACCATCACTTGATATGCCAATCCTAGAACTAGTAAGAATTATCACACCAGGGAGGTGATAATGTTTGAGGTACAGATCAAAGATCAAAGATGTAGAAAATATAAGCAAACGGAAAATGAGCGACATTGAGAGCAGTGAGACGTAGTTCAATACAATGTGATGATTGTGGTCATGGCTGTGTCGTGGCCAGCCTGCCAGGCTGGCTCCATCTCCCCTGTCCCTTTCCCTCTCTCGTCAATCTCCTTCTCATGTCCATCTTCATCAACATCCTTTCAATATCCTTTGCACTATACCAAAATCCTTCCCACCATTTTCTACACCTTCTGCACTTCGATTCTCGAGGCTAGGCCTCCCACCGACTGCGCAACACTGAACGAACATGGTTCACAAAGAAATTGACGGAAGGGGGTAATATAGAAAAAGAGAAATAGTGATTTGTTGGCAGAAGATCTTAAGTGCGAGCATGTTGACTTACTACCTGCACACTGCCTGACTCCTCCTCTGAAATCATCCTTTCTACATGCATTCCTCATAACCACGGCAGCCCAATACTGTATCTCAGGCGGTAGCCTAGGCCATACTTCCACACCGGCACTACCATTAGCCAACTCGCTCGACGAAGGCTGACACGTAAATCTCTCCGCAAGACTGGAACACGTTTATCTGCTCACCCCCGAACTCAAGCTCGGAGTCGAAGTGCCAAGGCCAGTGGAGTTGACATTGTTATAGGAGGAATTGGATGCAAAGACGGTAAGTAGTGTGGGAT
>Ga0153992_100278_pt1 | contig 14524 bp, 10 predicted proteins | sample TSNC076MetaG_FD_104683 | JGI IMG/M metagenome (GOLD analysis project Ga0153992, IMG submission 104683) | Attine ant fungus gardens microbial communities from North Carolina, USA - TSNC076 MetaG | ecosystem: Host-associated > Fungi > Mycelium > Unclassified | place: USA: North Carolina, Lumber... | reverse complement strand
ATAACTCCAGGAATACTCAACCGATTTCAATAATCTAAATGGTCACCAAAAGCCCTTAAAAAAACCTTTCAAATAATACCAAAAACATCTCAAAGAAATCAGTATTCACTGAGTTATCAGCAGATCAGTTGGTGATCACCAAGTTACCAAACACTAAATCACTAATATGTCAGGAACTACTTAACATAATTGTTTGCTTTAGCTATCATTGTGAAGCTCTCTTCAATGCACTTCTTTTGAATATAAATAGATCCCAAGGCAATAAGATTCCATGAAAATACAAGATCCTCAATGTTTGCATATGATACTAATCTTTACTTATAGATTATCATCTGTTCTTGAATAGAACAAAGAACTGCCCTAAGACAGTTAGATTATCTCTATTTCAAGAACAATAGGTAGTGATTATATAGTAGGCTGTCCTGGTGCACAGACTACCACAATCATGTATTTAAGGACTGTATGTCTGAGAATAAATCTTAGACTTAACAATATCTTTTGCTACTTGTCTAACTTTGCTTTTTTGAGCCTTTTGATTATTAAATCAACCAATCACAAATCAGTAAGTAGCCATTTGTGATAAAGTTGCAAGCCTTTTTGAAGGCTTTGAGCAATATTCTAGCTAGCCCAGGTAATTCCTAGAGCACCAGGCTGCCTCAAGGGAACCATTGGTGGCTCTCTGGGGCCCATAACCTGAAGAGCAGCAACTATGCAGTGCAATGGTTGTGCTTTAGGTCTTACATATAAGGTTGGGCTTTAGACAGTAAAATAGATTGGAAATCTCATCATTTAACAGTACATCCTAGGTTGTTTATATACCTATTCTCATGTCTATTCTAGGAGTAGAATACATTTAATATATGTCATTCATATGGAGAGTTGTCATAGGTGTATCATGTATTGTTCATCAATACTAAGAATGATTAGTCATCCCCTATCATTTCGTGCTTTGTTCCAACAGTATACAGCTCCTTTCTGAGAGTTATAGTTTGCTCAAAATTTACACCTAGGTTTCGGATGTGACCCTAGTCTGTCAACGTCAACTACAACAAGTAGGTACCTATCGAAACTTTCGGGGAGTAGTAAACGGTTTTATATAAGTAATGTCACAACACTGGTAGTTAGTCAATTGTGAATCGTGTCATCAACTTCCTATACGGTGAACCATAACTTGAAAATGCGATGCCGCATTTTATCACCAAGATTCAAGATTCGACGGAAACAATGACTATATATTGAACGAGAAAATCGTGAACCATTGGTTATCGATCGCTCAAAGTCCCAAGTGTCTTCTTCCTTCTCTGATAACTTCAGTCTCCATCACTGCCTGCAGACTGCAATCCGACTGCGATCGAGCCCCACGTAATAAACTTTTGACTCAAAAAAAACCCAGAATTGTGCCGATTAAAAACCGAATACAGGGATAGTCTTGATTTAGCAGACCTCTTTGAGCCTTTGACGAAACATAAATCAAGGAGTGATCAACGCAAGATGTATCGGACACAATAGCCTATTGATCGGACAACAGATTGTAGACTTAACAAATCAAGTACTTATTACAGTGGTAACATGAGCGAAAAAATCAATAACTTAGAACGACTATAGAATTGCACTGGATTATAGCTCCCTAAAAACGATCAGCACATCCAGTATCACCCGACAGATGAGTAGACACGTACAGATTCTTGCTTCCCGGTCAAAACTTCCTGTGGCTAAGACGTTTCCCGCAGGACTAAGATCGGTGGAAAAAACTAGTCGTGAGTCAGCAAAAAATGTTGGCACTCAGGAACCTGTCAAGCAATACATACCAAGACTATGGTGTCCTTGGAGTATACATTGTACCTCAGCACCCTTCGCATCCCAGAATCGCACGCCACGATCCATGGATCCTGAAACGACCCATTGTCCATTGTGAGATACAGCAACGCTCAGCACGTAATCCTGATTTATACATGGTCGTCAGTCCCAATACCAAACCGTAAATAGAAAATGTACCTCGTGGCCAGTCAAGTTCATTATACAAGGACTGCTCTTGTCGTCCCTCTTCCCATCCGACTTACGCTTTGCAACAGCACCCATACCACTGAGGTCCCAAAACTTCAGTGTCTTGTCCAAGCTTCCACTCATAAGGCCCTTTCCGTCAGGGGTGAAGGCAACGCTGCGGACGCTACCCCTGTGTCCGCACAACCTCTCCACCAACTGTCCAGTCGAGACATCCCAAATGCGCACGACCGTGTCAAAGCTCCCGGCAGCAACGTATTGACTATTAGGACTGATGGCAACGGAGGTGATACCAGCAGATGAATCGTGATCATTGATAGTAAGAACTTTCGAGGTTCCGTCAACCATATCCCAAATCCTGACGGTTTCATCGCCCGATCCAGAAACGATAAGCCGCCCATCGGTGGAGAAATCAAGAGAGCAGATTTCTCGTTGGTGACTATCAAAAATGTTGCAGATGCGCTTCTTTGCGATATCCCAGATCTTAGACGTACGTCAATTGTAAGCCAGGAAATCCTAGAAACTAGATGATGTACTCGTATTCGTGCGTCATCACCTCCGGTGGCAAGATATTTACCATCTGGGCTGAAACAAACACTCCAGATATATAGGTGACCTGTTTTCCCTGCAGTATCGTCAATGAGTACACTGGAACACTTCTCTGTAAGCAGAGGCAATGACTGGAGTATATGAAATAGCCAACCAAGTCTTCTGGCCAGTATTGGCATCGTAGATCTGCGCCGTCCGCTTACAACCTGTAGCGAGATATTTTCCATCGGTCGAGAATTTGACGCGTAAGACGGAACTGGGGATACAAGCGTCAGATCATTGACTATTCCACAACAGAATAACGCACCTCTCATACATCAGCGTGTGTATCAGTGAAACTTCCAACTGCCTCGTGGCCCTGGGATTGAAGATGGCAAACCAGTCTGTCCCTTCTTTCTTGTGTTCGGGGGGCACAGAGTGAATATCAAAACCAATACCTTCCCACCACCACATCGTGAACTTGTTCGCTTCGTAGAACTCTACTGCAGCCGCATAGTCAATAGTTTTGAACTGCTGGAAATACTCCTTCTCCATATCGAACTCCCAATACCATATAAACGACTTTCCCCATGCCTGAATTTATAAAGCCCACTGTTCCTCCTGACCAATTTCTTGCGAGAGAGAGTGTGAAAAAGGGCTGAGGCACGGCTCAATCCAAATAATACAGGGACATATGGCCGGATGATATTTGCTTTCTCCAATTTATCAACAGCCTAACCATGTGTGAATAAATTCAGTGTGGATAATCATATTCGAACCATACCAGGAGAAATTCAGCAGGATCCAGTTTATCAAAGGATTCGGTGCGAATGCGCTCAAATATAGTGTGGGATAATGTTTGGGGAGTCGCCGAGATGTTGAAAACAAGATCATCCGATGAATCACTAAGTTCCCACCACATCCGGTGCGCTATCAGAGACTTGCGACAGTCAATGTCTGCCAATCGCTGCAATATGGCAAACGGAATATCCTTAAGAAATCGAGAAAGGTCTATGTGATCACAGGACAACCGGAATGAGAGGAAGACAAAAGCCACCAACTTGAGGTAGGAGTCAACAAACTCGGTTCCATGTGGCCAAGAAAGTGAGGTAGAGGAGCCCAATGCCGACATAAGGTCTGGAATAATAAGTAAGTTAAGGGCAGATGCAAGGGGAGAAAATACGTGCTTAAACCATCAATAGCATAGCTTGGTGCATAATGATGGTGACATTGAATCAAGCGATCAAGGAATTTGCAATAAATGGCAGGGACATTGACACAGAAGGAACCAGAGCGAGTGGGATCATGGAGGAAATCATAGAAAGATTTGTGATAGAAAGAAAATGTTCCATGAACAGTATTAAGATGGCTTCTGATCGACCGATCTAGACGGAACCATTGACCTTGGTCATAACACGGCCGTGTGAGGTCAATGCGAGGGTCAAGTGAGCTGAGAGGGTCAAAAGGTGGCTCGTATGAAATCACGGCATGTAGATGGTGACAGATGTCTCTGAGCGTATACTCGGAGACCCTGAACATGCAACAAGGCAGGGAAACATACCAATGAGTGTCAGCATTCCAGTTGCCCCGATTATAGGAAAGAAGGAACTGGGCAGACATACTCTCATGCATTGTGCTCCGGAATCTGGTTCATTATATGGACATAGAGAACATCGAGTTGCAAAAGGGCTGAAGTGGATCCTTGTTTCTCTGCACCGGAGAGGCTATCGAGGAGAGACTGCAGTCGTTCACGGAATTGCGAGTCTTGTGGATAGGCCACATGACGGAGAACAGCAGCAGGGTGGGCAAATAGGCCATCTGCTGCATTGACAAGGGTTCCAATGTCGTTATCAGGTGGCCATGATGACAGTAGATGCAGGAAATTTTGTTTTTGAAGTATGTTCTTGAGTCCACCCCGAAGGTACATCTCAATTTCGTCGTCTGCCTCGCGAGAGATGGGAAGTTCGACAGAATGAGTGACAGAAGCGACGCTGTCCTGCTTGAATGTGGACACGATGCGGGGTTCAGCGCGGCTGAAGATAGCCCAATGGAATGGAGTGGACCCTTCCCTGACAGAGGATGCAATTATCTCGATGATCTCTGCTTGTGCATCTCCATCCACACACTCATCCAAGCCATCAATAAAGATGGCTTTTGGTTGTACCCTTTTTTCCTGCTTCTCTAGCTCCCAAAGTGGCTCAACAATCAGTGATCTGAATTGAGATGGCATTTTCTTCTCAACAAGACTCTTATCCTTGGAGATCCTCTCATCGACAGCGGCACGATAGTCAGGAAGGGCAGTAGTAAGTTGGTAAGCGATGGAAGTGAATAAGCGTGAGGGATCAGAGTGTTTGTCGACAGTGAAGAAAAACGCAGCACCAAGATGTCCAGTATCTTTGAGTTTCTCGGCGCATGTCTGAGCAATGGCCGATTTTCCGACACCAGCCGGTCCCCTCATCCAGTACATCGACGAAGGTGGGTCGACAGATCCAGTTACCCAATTTGTGATATCAGCAATATATTGTTCCCGAGTACCTGGGAAGCAGCAGCGATCGTAGTGGTGTTTAGAATCGAATGCAGCTCCTGGATCGGAGGCTTCATAAAGGATATCAATTCCTAGTACTGAATTAACTAACATTTATTAACCGAAATGAAGCTGCTCACCAGATCGGCCGTATTGGTTCGCGATGTTGGTATTGGACTGCGCAATCAAACTACTGTCCTTAATTATGAAGTCTCTGGCACCGGTAAACATCGACATGATGGTGGCAAGACAAATAGACGATGAGAACAGGAGGCTGTTAAATCATGTCAACGTGTGAACACGGGCCACAAACTAGCCAACAACAGTTCTTCCCATGTTTGATATACCTCCTTCGGTTGATTCTCCCATTCAATCTTGCACTACGACACGTTATTATCTGGAAAATGAGAATGCTGAAGGACATGAACGGATACTATCCAGCCAAAAAGACTTCAACGATTGCGGCATGAGAGTGTTATGTAAGGGTGGAAGCGGGGCTTTGCATAGTATAGATGAAAATTTTGCACTGATCCACCCAGGATGCCACATGAAAATGCTGGTTGGGAAAAAAAAGTTAAAAATAGAGTTTTACATATAAGCAGCAGAGACAATGTATAGTAGAAGATGTAAGAAGAAGGGTGGGGCAAAAACGCTTGACGGGATGTTGCAATCTGGGGGACACGTGGCTAACAGGTTATGGGCATGGAAGACAGACACGGAAGTGATGGGAGCGATGGGCTGGGGAAAACATGAGGAAGCGAGTCAACTGTGAGTGCTTTTCGAAAGACACAAGTCATGCGTTGATGTTAGCGTGCAACCAGAAAACTTATCTGTCACTGCCAAAGTGTCAACCTGACTGTCATCCAATTTTGTGTATATTCGAGAGACTTCAAATGACGTATTAGATGTGGCAGGTGTAGTCCATTGTCCGACTCAAGCAAAGTGAATATAGGGCACGACGTTGGCGCTGTTCCTTCTCATCTCGACACCTACCCATTAGTCTTGATTAATCGGTCCTTTTCAATTGTCAGAGATCACACCATTGCTACAAGATGATTGTGTCGACATAACAGGCTGGCGGTGTGAGTGCAGTAGCCGATCAATCGAGATAGCAATCAAACATTAAAGGAGTACTCGTTCCACGTGATGGTCTGCGGCTGCGGATTAGTTGATAGCTGTTTGTCCACCCCTTCAGATGCACCTAAGCATAGGCAAATTCTGTGTTCATTCTTCTTAACCACTACTCTCCCACCATTTACTTCTTCCGAATCGTTTTCAAGGTCGTGAATCTAAAATGCAGATGTTTTTGCGAAGTGTTTCCCTCGCCATCCGAACTGCTCGGCCTTCATAACTTCGCTACCTACTTATTAGAACATGAGTGAAAAAATCAACAACTTAGAACAAGTATAGAATCACATTGGATTATAGTTCCCTAAAACATGATCAGCACATCCAGCACCATCCGACAGATGAGTAGACACATACAGACTCTTGCCTGACAGTTGTGGGAAGGTTTAATGAGTTTGACTGGGGAGAGTGCTTGTAAGTTAGAAGGGATATTTGTAGTCTTAGTATCCTTGTACTAGTATAAAAAAGGGAAAATTGAAATATGTAAGAATGCTAAAGGTAACCTATTGTCAGGCAGGGACTTTTGGAGAGGTGACTTATAAGGGGACTGTAAGGGCAATGACAGACTCAAGGCTGGAGGTCACACTGGAAAGCTAAGTAAAAGTCCTGGAAGCTAGGATCATATTTGAGTATCTACCAATACAGGTTTGTAAGGGCAACTGTTATGAGCCATCTCAACTATAACCAAAGAATATCTATTTATAAGGAATTGAACTGGCAGCCTCTTGACTGGTTGTAGAATACCATCATACCATCAATGTAAACAAGGGCAAATAGTATACTTGTATAAGTAGCTAGCACAATTGATCAAGAACCCTATCAAGTTCTCTTTGTAACCCTCAAAGACTTGGCTGCTGAGTCAACTTGACTTGAGTTATACAACAGAAGAACTCAGTACCACTTCTTGGACACTGCTCACCTTGAGCCTTGTCTATTCTTTCCTCTCATAACATTTCAATCCTTGACCAGTGATCATCACAATCACTAGTTACCTCCATACATAGCCAGGCCCTTGGCTTAAGGGAACTTGGTAGTCAGTTAGGGACTGCTAGTGGCAGTGTGGTACCAAACCTAGGTATTATATCCAAGACCTGACCTCACAACTGGATAGTGTTTAGTAGACTATTTGTATCCTTTTATCTTATTAACCTTGTGCTAGGAATCTATTGTGATTCATATATACAGAAAAATAGTGTCATATACTGGAAAATTCAGTATAAATTAATATTTTTATTCATTTTCTTTATTATTATCATTTACCTCCTATAGGAGTATTGTGTTTCAGACTAGGAGTATTATGTTTCAGACTAGCTCCCTCCTACTCTAGTTATGGTATATATACAGAGTAGATACATAGTAGCCATCTAGTTTATAGATTAAAGTCCTTAAGTCATAACACCACTTCCTCTTGTATAGCTCTACTATATAACTTCTTACTCCTGAATTTACCTCTCTATTGGACAATGTTCTACTATTCTAAAATAAGCAACCACACATATGATAGAAGATCAAGACACAGTACACAAGCTAAGGCCAAGGTCATTCTACTCCTGTATCGTCATTGTATTCCCTCTGGACCAGCTGTAAAACCACAGGACCAGAGAGCAATATATATCATTTTATCTAGTAGCATGTTCCATTCTCTGACTTCACTTCTTGCATTACTTTCCAGAACCCAGAGTACACACTCATAGTATATTCATAGTAATTGACAGTATATTCTAGCCTTTCCATGCTGCTATCTCCATTCTACTTGACAAATAGCAGTGCATCCTTAAGAAGTTGCTTAGAGTAGGAATCTTCTTCTTAGAGGTAATAGTATAACCCTAGTACTAGAGCAGTAGTCAGTAAGGCAGTAGGATACTTGGCTGGATGAAGATCTAAGCACCCCAGCAAGTGTTAAACCATAGCTTAGAAAAAACTCTATTATTGTTAAGAACACTATACAATGTCTCTATAGCAATACAACAAACTCTTGAGCAACATGCTCACAAAAAAGCAAGCTCTTGCTTTACTAAGGGCACAACTAAAGGGAAAGTGAGTTTTACAATATGCATAGTTGAGTTGGAGACAGCAAATGATGGTTATCTTCATGGTACAAACAGTTACATAATTCCACAGTATTCTACCTACTTATACTAACAGAATATCTCAGATATAGTAAGTTGGCACATGATACAATGGAGAAAACAACAGAACCTTATAGAAAAATATAATGTTATATCAAGTAAGCCAGTTCTATTTAATAGTGAGAAAAAAAGTGTTAAAGTTATAGGAAGTTCAGACACCTGGTGTAAGGGTGACCAGAGTAGAGTAGACTCCAGAAGAATCCTTAGAGTTTAGAATAAGGCTCCTGGGGATGTACTCTACAATATATATACTGCTATAGTTAGTACATCTCTGATCCTATAGTCTTATTTAGTAGGATCAGGAGTTGCCAAGTCAAGCTAAGGGTAATTAAATATTATGTAGTTATATTTAATTAGGTACAGGGTTGCTCTGGAAGATTGGTCTAGTGTTCTAGGGGTGGCATTGGTAGGGTCTCCTTATACTCATTCCCCCTTTAAGATTACTGTATCTTGAAGCAATTATTCTAGACTTGAAAATTGCATCAAAATCCACTTGGCAGATGTACCTAGAAGCTGTAGGGTGCTTGTAGTAGAACTCTGCAATGAGATCAGAAGCTGAAATATTGGAGACCACTTCCCAAGAGTTATATACTCTACTATATCTCTTCTATTTTACCAAAAACTGAAACCTCCTCTGATACCAGCAACTGTCTAGGATTTCCTCTACCTTCTATTTCTTCTTTCTATTGACAATGATTGGTGGTGGTGGGGGCTCCAATCTTTGTCCTAGTATTAGGTCATCTAAAGTAGTGGACAACTTCACTATATTGAATACTAGATAGAGTTTCTTTATTGTATGTGGTAGTTTGAGACAATAAGCTAGGAGTCTTACTTGGTGTTCTACAATGAAGGGTCCAAGGCAGTGATAAAACAATTTTGGAGATGAACGTGTAGTCTTGATATTGGATATATCTAGGAATATTCAATCACCAGGGTAAAATACTAGAACCAGAGACTTTCTTTGGTTATAATATCTCATTATATTCTCTTGTGCTTTTTGGATTGGAGACTTGACCTCTTTGACTATTGCCTTTATTTGCTCTATGAACTCATTTACCATTTTCAGTCTAGAGGGTCATTGTCTGGGTTTGAAGCCCATGTGGAGAGTGCATCCAGTATTGAGCAAGAATAGAGTCTGTTGGGTAGAAGCATATATATGGTTGTTGTGCTGGAATTCTGCCATAAGCAACAGGTCATACCAGTTATCTTGTTTTTCATTAATGGAGAGACATAGGTATTGGTTGAGTTCTTGGTCAACATGCTCTATCTGTCTATTAGTTTTCAGATGCCAGGCGATGGAAAATGCTAATTGGATTCCCAGCAATCTATAGAGTTCTCTGGTGAAAAGTACCACAAACTGGGGTCTATAGTCCAAAATTACATATTGGGGCAGCCCATGGAGCTTCTATACATTGCAGAGGAACAGTCTGGTGGCTCTTTTTGTAGTCACTGTTGTGTGCATTGGAATGAAGTGGGCTCTTTTTGATACAGAGTTTACCACTATTATAATAGTATTGCATCTAGAGGGCTTAGGGAGTTCCACTACCAAATTCATACTAAGAGTATCCTACCTTGCATTTGGTATAGGGAGTGGGTGTAGTTCTCCAACCAGAGGATGTCTTGCCACCTTCATATAGAGGCATAGATCACAGATGCTGATATATTGTCTAGCACACCTAAATATCTAGGACCACCATCAATTGTAAGATACTAGCTCTAGTATCTTCCACTGTCTGGAGTGTCTAGTAATCTTTATATTATAACACAGGACTATGATTTTCCTACATAGGTCTAGGGTCTGGGGGATGTAGATCTTTTCCCTGAAGTAGAGCAAGCCATTGACATCTGACTACTCTAAAGACTGTATTGTCTTGCTTGAGGACTTTTTCAGTTTATAACAGCTTGTATGGGTAGATCTATCTTTACTCAAATATTACACTGGCTTCCAGGACCTTCTTCTAGCTTATTGAGTGACTGCCTCTGAGTATTTCTTTTACAACTTCAGCACAAGGTTTCTACTAAGAATAGTACAAGTATGCTACACAATACCACTCAATTATAAGATCAGATCTCAGACACAATACCTGAGCTTAGTACTGTGCTTCCACCGATAGTTCCTAACTGACTATTAAGTCCTCTTAAGCCTAGAGCCCAGCTATATTGTAGTGGTCCTAAGTTGTGTTACCCAAGTACTGAGAAAGATAAGAGAATAAGCTGGCAAGGCTCTATAATGAGTGGTGCCAATAAAGAAATTGAGTTCTAGTATAAGAACTTAGACTGTAATGCCTTAGAACTACTTCTAGTCCAAGTTGACAAGGAGAACTCAATAGAGTTCTTATTCAATTGCTATATACTACTTATATACATTATGTATTTACTTCTATTTATAAAGTCCCATGTATCTCTTTTGAGTCATTTCCTCTCACATATCTACTGATTATTTAATTAAATGAAAAAGAAAAGAAAAGAAATATAAATAATGACTTAGCTATTTTGGCTGTATCATAACAATAGATAAGGGCACATACAATCTTCTGATCATCCAATATAGTGCTAGATACCAAGCAACACAGAGCAATCTGACTCAATCAATCATGCAAGTATATCTTGTTCTCAGAGCCTGCAAATATTAGTGGCTCTGGCATCTTAGTCTTGGAGATAAATGTTTCCTCCAGGGAGCCTTGTCAGCTCTCTCCAAAGATAGATGACCTCTGCCTCCAAAGTTGCAATTCTGTTGTATGTAGTAGTCAAGGCACTGTTACAATGATTGATTGCTCCATTGAGTACCTGATTGATATAGTTCTTGAGAAGTGGAGAGGTTCCTTGATATACATTTTATAGTATCTATATCTCAGTCTTATCCCAAGGCATGTACTCAGCACTTATGCCATCTTTGACAAGTGCATCCTAATTCTTAGCACTGAAATCAGAAAAGAAAACAGTAGTGGTAAAGTTGTTGAAAATCAACATATCTATTTAAGTAATTAATTACAGTTCTTGAGTATATTTTCAAGGGGGTAAAAGGAAAAAATGCCCAAATTTAGCCTCTTAATACCATTATTGTAAGAGCAACAACTAGCAATTGGCTAGTGTTACACCACTAGCAAAATTTCTATGGAAATATAACATGGAATACACTTTATACCCCTAAATTCACCATCTAAATTCACTCCAGACATCTTCTACAAGCCCCAGACATAACCCAAAAATGGGTATTTCTACTGAGCCACTATCAAGCTGTCATATGCTAGAATAGTATATATCTTGGGAGGCAAGAATGATGAGCTAGCATCTGGTTTTTCAGAGATAAACTATTTCTGATGACACCTTAGAACTCAGATACCTCATCTTATCTTTGGAATGTGGTATAATTTCAATCTAGAGTGGACTTGGACTAATATAATACCAAGGTGACAAATCAAAAGTCTATCAACAACTTGTGATCCCATTACTGCTGGACTCAATCAAGAAGTAGACATTATACAAGATGATAATGGCATCAAGAGCCTTTGCATATAGTAGAAGTAGTTTCTAGACTGCATTTAAGATGAAAGGTAGCTAATTAGCTGGATAGGAGAAGTAAGTAGAAGGAGAAGCATGAAAGTAGAGTAGGATCACATGGTCATGTCCAATGGCCATAGAAGGATGGGAGACAATATCTGTCATAACTATATAGCGATATTGGTAGGAGAAAAGCAAGGGAAGCTGGAAGAAAAAGAAGTTTCTCTTTTTATTTATTTTCTAATTGAGTCTCAAACATGTGTAACCTTAATATACTTCTCAGAGTGGAGAGTAGTGGGCAGTGCCTTCTTGACCCTTGCTGTCATGACACAGCCAAAACAGCTAAGTCATTATTTATATTTCTTTTCTTTTCTCTTCTTTTTCATTTAATTAAATAATTAGTGGATATATAGGAAGGAATAACTCAAAAGAGGTGTGCAGGACTTTATAAATAGAAGTAAATACAGAATGTATATAAGTAGTATACAGCAATTGAACAGGAACTCTATTGAGTTCTTCTTGTCAACCCAGACTGGGAGTGGTTCTAAGATATCATAGTCTAAGTTCTTATACTTGCCTTCATCTCAGAAGCTCTAGAGGTTGTTGGATACAATTCTTTTGAGTGTATAAGGGGTAATCTTGGTAAAAGGTTGAGTTAGTAGTATTATTGCTTTGTATATCCTATTTGGTCTAGAGAACAAGTAGTAGGGATAACTTAGATGATCTTTGGCAAGGTAGCAGACTGGAAAAGCCTGGCTAGCTACTCACTCAGACTGTATCACACCCATAAGATTTGGTATTGGGGGTATAGATAAGGGCTTGGTTGAGACTAATAAGGCCCATGAATGGTATACTAACTATACTTGTTAGTAAGCTTGTTACAGTATATAAAGGTTGATATCTTAGGGGCATTATGCTAGTCATGATCTAGATCAATCTCACAATCATTTCAACTATTTTTACATTACAGATAAGCTGTACTTCTTCCTTTTAATTTCTTTCTGATACCTATACTACCTATTCATCCCCATAAACCCTTTAGTATACAATTGAGAACTGTCACTGCCTTTTTTCTACTTGCTTGTTACAGTAAAAACCTCATTTGTCCCTTTCACTGGAAGTTACACCAAAGAGCTAAGTAAGAGTCCTAGAAGTTGGAGTGATATTTGAGTAAGAATAGATCTACTAATACAAGCTCTTATATATACTACAAAGGATGGTCTGTGCACAGTCATGTAAGCTACAGTCCAATAATAGCACTTTCTAATTTAGATAAATAGAACAATCAAGGTAACATACAAACTGAGAGGTAAGGGAATAGATAGATTGGTATTATAAAATAAGATAAGCTAGATAAGTGCAAACCTAGTACTTAGCTAAGCTCTGTCCTAAGGTGACAGCCATTTCTTTACAATTATGTTACACCAAATACCATTCCAATTATATTATATCTATGGAATAGTGATATTGAGCTCTAGAAGAGCTTTACAAATCTCTGGTACTCTAGTAGCTGGTTTGGAAAAATTTATATTCTTCAGGTACTTACAAGTACCTTTTAGCATTCTCCACTCCTTGGCTGTAAGCTTGTAACCAATTTTGTCCAGCACTATAATTACATCCTGTAGCTGATTGAACTATTTCTATAGAGGGTTATATTGTGGATTCTCAGCCTAGGTCTTGTTTTCACTCATCTTGGTAAAAAATGGTAATATACAATGCAAGGTAGGTTTTAGAAGTTCTTTGTACTCTTTTATGCATAATAACTTTTTGGTTTTGCAAATATGTAGTTCTGGAAGATAGGATGCAAAGTAGAAGTCATCTACTTTGTACCAGCAAGAGTCTGCTTTGATGAGTCTATCATAGAGTTTAGTGAATGGAGTTCCATTTCTATCCTTTCCAGCAATGACTTCTCAGTCCCACTCTCCTTTTTCAGTGAGAGACATTCAGCAAGAGTCTTGGTGTTTCTGATGGTGGGCATGGCTTAGGGACAAAAGTGAGCATAACATCCCTAGCTCAGCAGATAAAATATGATAGACAGAAACTATACTACAATTATACTAAAAGTGTCCTTCCAACAATATAGGTTCTGTCTTGAGGGGAGAGTTTGATATTATGTCCAGTCTCTCACACTAGCTCATAGAGGAGGAATAGGGGTCTCAGAGTAGTTCTAGCCACCTGCAAGGGTTTTTTGGAAATGTTTACACAAATCCAAAGTCTTTTAGGACCAGCTGTGATGACAGAAACCCACTCTGAGCCCTTAGTAAGTCATCTTTCCTGTAATAGAAACAAAGATACCCTCAGAAAGTCATCTTGTTCTGTAACAGAGACAAAGAGACTCCCTTATAGCCCTCTAGACCTACATCTGGAATAAACACAACTCTATGTCCTTTGCAGAGACAATAGAGATAGAAAACAGTAGACTTAACAAGCTATCACAAATGGCCACTTACTGATTTGTGATTTGCTTATTTGATAATCAAAAGACTCAAAAAAGCAAAGCTAAACAAGTGACAAAAGATGTTGTTAAGTCTGAGGTTTATCCTTAGACATACAGTCCTTAAATACATAATTGTGGTGGTCTATGTACCAAGACAGCCTACCACATGATCACTACCTATTGTTCTACATATAGGAGTGCTATTGTTCTTGAAATAGAGATAACCTAACCATCTTAGGGCAGTCCTTTGTTCTATTCAAGGACAGATGATAATCT
>Ga0153992_100277_pt1 | contig 14536 bp, 23 predicted proteins | sample TSNC076MetaG_FD_104683 | JGI IMG/M metagenome (GOLD analysis project Ga0153992, IMG submission 104683) | Attine ant fungus gardens microbial communities from North Carolina, USA - TSNC076 MetaG | ecosystem: Host-associated > Fungi > Mycelium > Unclassified | place: USA: North Carolina, Lumber... | reverse complement strand
TAGCTTGTTGTCTATTCAACTTTTGCGCTTTCATAAAGTATTCAAGATTTTTATGATCTGTCCAAATTTCGAATTTTACTACTGTTCCTTCTAGAAAATGCCTCCATGCTTCTAGACATCTGACTATTGCTAATATTTCCTTGTTATGTATCTCATAATTCCTTTCTATATCACTTAGAGATTTTGAAATGAAAGCTACCAGTCTCCATAAGTTATCAGAGCACTTTATTGAGAGCACTCCTCCAGTTGTATAATTTGAGGCATTTGCTTCTACTCTGAACTCTTTGTCTAAGTCTGGGGCTGCTAGTACTGGTCTCATCATGAAGGCCTTCTTGAGCTTGTCAAATGCAGCCTGTTCTTCTTCTTCCCACCTCTACTTCATGTCCTTTCTCGTCAGTACATTCATTGGCCTAGCTACTCAAGCAAAGTCCTTAATAAACCTCCTGTAATAATTTGCGAGACCTAAAGATTTCCTAATATCTTTTACATTCCTTGGCTTTGGTCAACTTAGCACCCTGTCTACCTTCTCTTTCTCTATCTCTGTTCCACTGGGTCCTATGACTACACCCAGGAATCCAATCTTCCTTACTTTCTATGTATACTTCTTTGGCTTGACATACAAGTCGTTCTCTTCTAACCTTCTCAGGACCTCTTCTACTATCTCATTATGTCCCTCCTCTGTTTCTGTCCCAACTAGCACATTGTCCACAAATGCTGCTACTTTTCCTTCATTAATCATATCTCTCAGGATCTTGTTCATCATTGCTTGGAATGTAGCTGGTGAATTTATCATCCCAAAAAACATAACAGTTGGCTCAAAGGATCCAACATATGTGGTGAATGCTTTCTTCCACTCATTCCCCTCCTTTATCCTCATATTGTTAAAGCCCTATTGTAAGTCCATTTTGGTGAATACTTTCTTACTCCCCATGTTGTTGATTAGATCTGTAATTAGTAGCAGGGGGTAATTATTCTTTATAGTTTGTTCATTTAGACTATAATAGTCCATAACCATCCTTTTGTTATCGATAGACAGTGAATGTCCTTAGTGATCACCCTAGATGGATGTTCAAGAAGAACTCAATAGAATTCTTTCTTGGATTAGACTACTACTTATACTATTTTACAGTGGCTATACTACTACTAGTCCACAGTCATATGATCTTCTAGAATATTCTATGGTCACTTGACCTTGTCATGTGATTTGGTTTCCTAAGTTCCCACATTATCTATACCTTGATCTCATTGTATGACTTAAGATTTTGGATTAAGTGTTTAAATGTATAGGAGACCATTTCCTTCTTGGGGCTCTTATAACACCTTTTCTTTCCATTTTCTTACCCACAAAGAAAACTAGTGACATCTGAGGGGACTTTGATAGTCTAATATACCCCTTTCTTAACTGGTCATCCATAAATTTCTGAACCTCCTCTCTCTCATCTTTGGAAAGAGAGTAGATCTTTCCTTTTCGTGGTTTAAACGTCTTCTTGAGATCTATGGTATGATCCCAGATTTTTCTTGTTGGCATCCTCTCTGACTCCATTTTCCCAAACACCTTTCTTCACCTAAGAAATTTCTGCGGTACCATTTCCTCGATTTTCCTATGGTCTGCCTTGACTTCTTCTTCCCTTCCCTAGTCTTTCTTATTATCCACTATCCATCTTATGATCTTTTCTTCTTCCAATGTCACTACTCTTTTTACTCTCTTTCTTATCTTTTCCTCCTTTAGCCTTGTATTCCTTCTACACAATGGTGAGTACCTTATTATCTTGACTTCTCTAGTCTCCCAATTTATCTCTGGGTTGTGTGCTTGTAACCATGGTATCCCCAATATAACATCTGTTTTTTCTAGATTGCATACATCTATTCTCATCCTTTCTACATGGCCTTTGTAGTACACATTCACTTCCACCTGATGGGTAATGGCTCCTGCACTGTTGTTGGTTCCATCAACATTCCTAACCATTATCAGTTTCTCCAATTTCTACAGCCTAAATCCATATTTTGCTGCCATTTTCCAATCTATAAACATTCCCATTGCACTACTGTCTAGGAGCACTTTTACTGTTATGCCTTCGTACGTATCTACCTTTTCTATTTCTATGTCTATCCACACTTCTCTCAGTATTTTGAACTTTCTCCTCACTTCTCTTGCTATACCTTCTGTCCATGCCCTGCCTTGCTGTGCTTTTTCCTTTGTGGAGCACACCGCTTCTTCTTCCTTTCTCCTTTACTTTGGGCATCCATACCACTTGGCTTCCTCTAACTTTCTTTCTCTAAGGACTTCTTGTCCTCTATTGTTTTTCCTATGCATTCTTTTCTTTCTACACCATCTACATTCTATGTAGGTCACTATGACTTCTTCTGTTATCTATCCTAACTCCAACAGCTGTACATCTTCTGGCACATTCTCCACTCCACAGTATTTCTGTGCCTTTTCCCACTTGGGACACGCCAATCTCTCTTTCTGCTGCACCTTTTGTGGCCTGGTCACACACACCACTTCTCCTTCCTTCTTTTTCTTCCTTTCAACTTCAATATTTGGACACTCCTACTTGTAGTGTCCTAACCCCCAACATCAGAAGCATCTTACTTCTCCTATCCTTTCCTGTTGCTTTATTTCTACTTTCTCCTTTACTCCATACTGCATCACCCTACTGGTTATTACTTCAAACTTATTCTGGGGAGTTGGTTTCCCCTCTGCCTCCCCTTTCTTATTTCTACAGTTATGGGCCAGGTGCCCAAACCTTTTACACTCCCAACATATCCTTCCTTCCTTCCTTTCTATCTCTGCCCTTAGCTTAGTGACAGCACGTCATTGGTTGAGCATCCTGCTCATGAGAGAGTTATATTGTTCTGGAGACATGGTACTATGTATTATCAATAGGCAGTGAATGCTCTTAGTGATCACCCTAGGTGGATGTTCAAGAAGAACTCGATAGAGTTCTTTCTTGGATTGGACTACTACTTATACTATTTTACAGTGGCTATACTACTACTAGTCCATGGTCATATGATCTTCCAGAATGTTCTATGGTCACTTGACCTTGTCATGTGATTTGGTTTCCTAAGTTCCCATGCTATTTATACCTTAACCTCATTGTATGACTTGAGAATTTGGATTAAGTGTTTAAATACATGGAAGACCATTTCCTTCTTGGGGCTCTTATAACATGGCCCCCCCTTCAAGTTTCCTTGTCCCAAGGAATTTTTCTATTAACTTCAGTTTTTGTCCCACCTCTTTTCCCTTTCCCTTTCATACCTCCTTTTTCCCCAACCATATAGCAATTTTGCCGTGAACTCCCTAGGTAATTCCTGACTAAATTCCTTTTCTTTTTCTTCTTGCTTCTGTTGCCTTAGTTCTTTGACCCCTTCTCCTCATATTCTCTCGAACTCTTCTACCAACTCTTTTGTATTCTCCAAGTTTTCCCTATTCTCCCAAGTATCTTCTTCCACCATATACCCCTTCCACCTTACCAGAAACTTTTCCTTCCCCCTAATTGTTCTTTTGTTTATGATTTTTTCTACCTTGAATTCCTCTTCTCCTTCAATAATGACTGGTTTTGGTGGTGTCTTTTTCTGCCCTTCTACCTGTGGTTTATAGAGTTGTACTCTACTTATGTTAACCATGGGGTGTATTCTAATAGACTTAGGTAGTTCTAACTCTACTGCGTTGCTTGAGACAATTCCCTTAACATTGTAGGGACCCACAAAATGCTCTGTCAATTTCTCTGATCTCCTCCCCTTCATCTGCCATTTTAAGTCTTTCGTACTTAGCAGTACTAAGTCCCCTACTCTGTATTCTTCTTTCTTTCTTCACCTTCTGTTCGCAAACTTCTTTATTTCTTTCTGTGCTTTCCCTAGTGCTACTTTTGCTTCCTTCTAGATTTTCTTTATTCTTTCTACAAATTTCCCTGCTGCTTTGTGCTTCCTCTTTCTTCTCTCTTCAAACCCCATCCTTGGATCCTGACCATAGTTTGCTTTGAATGGTGATATTTTTGTTGTTGTGTGGATTTTGTTATTGTATATGAATTCTGCCATTTCTAACCAATCCAGCCACTGCTCTTGTCTATGGTCAATGAAGACCCTCAAATACTGCTCTAACTCCTGGTTTATCCTTTCTGTCTGCCCATCTGTTTGAGGATGATAGGCCATCAAGAGTTTTTTCTGGATTCCCAATAAGTTATTCAACTCATCATTCCTGCCACAAACTGCACTCCTCTATCTGATATGATGCTTTCTGGAAGTCTGTGTAACTTCTATATATGATCTCAAAACAGCTTTGCAACTTCTTCTACTGATGTTTTCTCCATTGTAGCTATAAAATGCACCATTTTGCTAAAACGGTTGCATACTACCAGGATAGTATTATATCCCTGGGCTAATAGCAGCTTGGTGATAAAGTCTGCTAAGATATGGCTCCATAGCTTTTCTGGAATTGCATTAGGCATCAGTTTTTCTGCTGGTGCTTCACTTCAATTCTTGTACCTTTGACACATATTGCATCCATCTACATACCTTCCCACCTCCTTTGTTACTTCTGGCCACTAGTAATTCCTGGTGACCAACTCTGCTGTCTTCCATCTCCCTTTGTGTCCTCCTACTGGAGTGTCATGGTGCAATTGTATTATCCCCTCTGAGTTTCCCTCCTGGCACCTATATTCTTCCTTCTTTTGTTACTATTCCATTCTCTATTTCCCATTCTTTGTCTTTCAGCATCTTTATTCCTGCCCTCTTCAGCTCTTCTACTGCTTTAACTACCCTTTCATCCCCTTCCTGTATCCTTTTGATTCTTTTCTTTAGATCTCCTTCCTTTATCATTGTTTCAGCTCCCCTAATCCATTCTGGTTTTATCAGTTTCTGGTCCTTATTGTCCTTTTCCACTCCCTCCTGCCAGTTGGGTCTCCTGCTTAGTCCATCTGCCTTCCCCAGGTTCTTTCCTAGAATGTGTTTTAATGTAAAATTAAATCATGATAGGTATAGGGCCCATCTCACTTGTCTACGGTTTAATTTTTGACTTGTCATAAAATACTGGAGGTTCTTATGGTCTGTCCAGATTTCAAATTCAAGTTTCGCTCTCTCCAAGTAGTGCCTCCATGCTTCTAGACACCTAATAACTGCCAGCATCTCTTTATCGTGAATTTCATAATTTTGCTCTGTAGCGTTCAACAATTTAGAGATAAAGGCCACTGGCCTCCACTTCCTATCCTCACACTTTGTTGACAATACTCCTCCTATTGCATAGTCTGAAGCATCTGCCTCTACTCTCATCTCCCTATCAATATCTGAAATAGCTAAGACAGGCTCTGTGGTGAATACCACCTTAAGCCTTTCAAACACCTCCTCCTGTTCCCTTTCCTATTTCTATTTCTGCTCCTTCCTGACCAGTACATGCAGCGGTGCTGCTAACCTAGCAAAGTCTTTTATAAATCTTCTATAATAATTGGCGAGGTCTAAAAACTTCTGCACTTCTTTGACATTTTGGGGTACCAGCCAGTTTAGTACTCCCTCTACTTTTTCCTTCTGTATTTCTACCCCTCTTGGACTGATTACTACTCCCAGAAATTCTACCTCTCTTACTTTCCATTTACACTTTTTGGGCTTTACAAATAGGTCATTCCCCTCTAACATTTTTAGTACTTTCTCTACTAACTCATCGTATCCCTCTTCAGTGTCTGTGGCTACCAGGATATCATTGATGAATGTTACCATGTCTCCTTGGTTTATGAGATCTCTGAATAGGTTGTTCATCATTGTTTGGAAGGTAGTAGGAGAGTTCGTTAACCCAAAGTACATGACTGTAGGTTCATAGGCTCCAATGTGCATTGTAAACGCTGCTTTCCACTCGTCTCCCTCTTTGATCCTGATGTTATTGTATCCCCATCTCAGGTCCAGCTTTGTAAACACCTTTCTCTTTCCTACTCCATCCAGTATGTCTGCAATGAGAGGTAAGAGGTATCCATTCTTTATTGTCCACTGATTTATGTATTGATAGTTCTGTACCATTCTCTATGTGCTATTCTTCTTTGCTATGAAATGTACTGGTGACATTTGGGGTGACTTGGAAGGTTGGATGTATTCTTTCCTTAGCTAGTCTTCTACAAATGCTTGTACCTCCTCTCTTTCCTTCCTGGACAGTGAGTATACCTTTCCCTTTTTTGGTATAAATCCTTCCTTCAACTCTATGGCATAGTCCCAGGTTTTTCGTACTGGCATCCTTTCTGATTTCTTTTTTCCAAATACCTTCCCCTACCTCCAAAACCTTTTAGGCACCAGTTTTTTCAATGTTTCTTTGTCCTCATCCTTCTCCACTTTCTTTACTTTCTTTCTCTTCTCTTCTTGCTTTCTCTTTCCACATATAGGTGGACAGTACGTCATTTCTATCTCTCTTTTCTCCCAATCTATCTCTGGGTTATGGACTACTAGCTACAGCATTTTCAGTATCACCTCTGTTTTTCCTAAGTTACATACATCCATTCTTGCCCTTTCCATATGTCCTTTGAAAAACATATTATATTCCACTTGATGCATTATAGCTCCCTCCAAATTTACTGTGCTATCCACATTTCTAACTAATAGAGGGTTTTTTAACTTCTCTATTTTAAACCCCTTTTCTCTGGCAAAGGTTGTGTCTATGAATAGACCTGTTGCCCCACTATCTAGTAATACTTTCACTGCTATCCCCTTATGGCTTTCCAACTTTTCTAGCTCCACCCTCATCCAGACTTCTCTTAGTGACTAGAGTGTACATTGTATATCTCTTACTCTCTCAGTTGTATTGGTAAACTTTGATTTATTGCCCAGCTTTTCCAGACACAATATACTGTACAAATTATTGGAGGCCAGCTGAGAGCTTACTGTCCTCCACTTTCTTTTTCCAACTCATGTAGTGTTTCCACTACCCTTCCTTTGTGTCTTTCCCAACAATTTTTGGCTATATGGCCTCACTTTCTACATACATAGCACATCCTATCCCCCCCCCCTTTCTCTATCTACATTCATTACATTTGGGTCTCTTTTTGGACCTGTTTGAGCTCCTCCTCTATTGGACATGTTTCCTCCTCCTCTCCCTCTGTATCCTCCCCCTATTCTCTACATTATTTGTCCCCCCCTTCCTCCATATAATTTTCCTCCCCTTGGCTGTGCATTTTCCCCTAGATACACTGTATTCCTTCCCAACATTCTTTCTTCTATTCTACTTTGCCTCTAGTTTCTATCTAACCTCACTGCTCTTTCCTACCACTCTCCAATGGTGGTTGGTGGTTCTTCTGCTTCTACCAACTTCCTTCTAATACTCCTATTTAGTCCTCTCTTAAACTCTTCAATGAGAGGTCTTCTCTCATAGCCACTCCCCCTGGCAACCTTTTTAAATTCCTGCATATACTTGTTGCAGGTCCTTCCCCCTTGCTCAATTGTTCTCAGCTGTTCTATCTTCTTTTCTTCTTCCAATGTCTCCCCAAAGTTGTCCCTTATCTTAGTAAACAACTGCTCTGTTGATTCCACCTCTGACTCTTTCTTGGCCAGTTTGTCCAGTAGATTGTCCTTCTATGCCTCCACTACTCCTTCCTGCATATATGATAATACCCAGGCTACCTGGGTTGCTGCTGCTTCTTCTGCCATCTTCATTCTTATATATAAGCAAGCCACATTAACGAACACACTCATCTCCTCCATCCTTCTACTAAAGACTTGAGGTTTCATGACCTCTACTCTGCTTCCTTGTTGCTGAAGGAGTATGGTACTAACCTACTGCTGCAGGGTTGCAATCATGGCAAGGAGTTGCTCCTCTTGAGAGATGGGTGCCAGGAAAGGTTTCTCTTGTTGCTGTTGTTAGTGGAACATACATGATGGTAATGATGATGATGATGGTGACAGTGATAATAATTCCTCATAAGAGGATAAGTGATCTTCTTCATCTGTACTTATAGCTAATTACTAACTAAGAAGATTGAAATAGTATTATCCCTAAGAAGGGAATCCCTAAGCTAGACAGGCCTTTAGGAGGTTTCCGTCATTCTCCTACATAGACTGGTCACAATAGATTGGTAGCACAGAGCTAATAGTGAAAGAACTAGTTATGAGCCCACTCAGTATAGAGGTCAGGTCTCAGGCAGAGACATGAGCTTTGTCTAGGCCATCTACCTACTGTCCCTAACTGACAGTGAAGTTCCCTTTACAGCTAGGACCCGCTATCCAAAATGCTTTCGAGTGCTGTACCCATTAGCAAGGATGATAAGAGAGTAAGTGTAAGTAAGAATGTTAAGACTGCAAGGTATGGGGTCAACAGTGGGGTATTGAGTTCTTATGTTATCGATAGGCAGTGAATGCTCTTAGTGATCACCCTAGGTAGATGTTCAAGAAGAACTTGATAGAGTTCTTCCTTGGATTGGACTACTACTTATACTATTTTACAGTGGCTGTACTACTACTAGTCTACAATCATATGTTCTTCCAGAATGTTCTATGGTCACTTGACCTTGTCATGTGATTTGGTTTCCTAAGTTCCCATGCTATTTATACCTTGACCTCATTATATGACTTGAGATTTTGGATTAAATGTTTAAATGCATAGGAGACCGTTTCCTTCTTGGGGCTCTCATAACACTATGTCTCCAGAGAAGTCAAAATAGGAGTGATCTTACTAATGTTATGTCTACTGGGGTGCAAGATCTTCACCCAGCTAAATACCTACTGCCCTACTTACTACTGCCCTAATACTATAGTTATACTATCATCCCAAGGAGAGAATCTCTAACCTAAACATCTTTCTAAAGATGCAGCATTACTCCTTTGTGTATACAGCCCACAATGGGACTTCAGTACAAGGTTTATAGAGTAAAAGGGATACAAGTAAACTACTGGGCACCACTCAATTACAAGATCAGATCTTAGACACAATATCTGAGCTTGGTACTGTACTTCCACTATCAATCCCTAACTGATTGACAAGTCCTCTTAAGCCAAGGGCCCAGCTATGTATAGAGGTGACTAGTGATTGTAGTGACTACTGGTTGAGGGTTGAGATGGTTATGAGAGTAAGAATGAGCAAGATCCAAGGTGGACGGTGCTCTAGATGTGGAATTGAGTTCTAGTATAAGGACTTAGACTGAGATGTCTTAGAACTACTCCTAGTCCAATATTATGACTTGGCAAAACAGCTAAAGTCATTATTTACTTTACTTTACTTTTCTTTTCTTTTCCTTTCTAGACTTAGTACACAAGGATGGAGCATGAGAAAGTATCACATAACTAAATGTCACAGAGTCACAGTCAGGTGACATCACATGACTAAGTCACATAGGAACCGTGGGAAGATAGTGCACAGACCATGTAGTAGCTGTATAAGTAGTAGAGGAAATTTAACGGAAACTCCATTGAGTTCTCCTTGTTAACTCAGACTAGGAGTAGTTCTAAGACATCTCAGTCTAAGTCCTTACATCCAAGTTGACAAGGAGAACTCAATGGAGTTCTCATTTGATTATGGTATACTACTTATACATGCCCTGTGTCATAACAAAAAGCTGTCATGATATAGCCAGAAACAGCTAAGTCATTATTTATTTTCTTTTTCTTTTTCTTTTCTTTTAATTAGGAAATCAGTGGATGTGCAAGATGGAACAACCAAGAGATGTATGGGAGTTTATAAATAGAAGTAAATACAAGAGGTGTATAAGTAGTATACCATAATCAAATGAGAACTCCATTGAGTTCTTCTTGTCAACTCAGACTAGAAGGAGATCTAAGACATCTCAGTCTAAGTCCTTATACTAGAACTCAATTCCACATCTAGAGCACTGTCTGCCTTGGACCTTGCTCATCCTTACTCTCACAACCATCTTGACCCTTGACCAGTGATTATCACGATCACTAGTCACCTCCATACATAGCTAGGCCCTTGGCTTAAGGGGACTTATCAGTCAGTTAGGGACTAAAGGTAGAGACACAGTACTAAGCTCAGGTACCATGATCAAGGCCAGAACTTGCAACTGAGCATTGATAGATAGAAGTAGTAGTATTCGTCTTATAAACCTTGTGCTGGTAGTCTATTGTAATCAGTACATGCAGAGGAGTGACACTGCATCCCTAAGAAGGCATTTAGATTAGGGATCCCATCTGTTGGGTGATAGTCTAACCCTAGTATTAAGGCAGTAGTTAATAGGGCAGTAGGACTCTGGTTGGGTGAAGATCTTGTGCCCCAGTAGACATAGTATAATTAGTAAGATCAACCATTCACTCTATACCCAAGAGATGTCAACACGATGTCTCAAACACAATACAACTCTCTCATGAGCAAGTTGCTCAACCAAAAGTACATCCTTACTAAACTAAAGGCAGAATTAAAAGAAAAAAGGGGAAGAATATGTTGATGTTGTAGAAAGTTCAGGCACCTGACCCATAACTGCAGAAACAAGAAGGAAAAGGAAAAAGGGAAACCAATTCCCCAAAATAGATTTGAGATGATAGCAAGTAGGGTAATGTAGTGTGGGATAAAGGGGAAGTGAAAGTAAGAAAACAGAAGACAGTAGAGAAAGGGGTGCAATGTTTCAGATGTCGGAGAATGGGATATTACAAGTGGAAGTGTTCAAATATTAAGGAGGAGAAGAAAAAAAGAAGCAAGGAAGCAGCACATGCAGTCAGTTTGCAAAAGGTGCAGCAGGAGGAAAGACTGGTGCACTTCTTATGGAGAAAGACTGTTATGAGAGCCCCAAACAGGAAAAGGTTTCCCATGCATTCAAACACTTAGTCCAAAATCTCAAAGCATACAACAGGGTCAAGATATAAATAGCAGAGGAACTTAGCAAGTCAAATCATGTAACAAGGTTAGGTGGTCATGGAACATTCTGGAAAGGACATGTGATCATGGGACTTTAGAGTATAGCCACTGTAGTAGTAGTATAAGTAAAACTACAATCCAATGAAGAACTTGATACCCAATGGTGACCTCACATCTTATGACCTCACCACCACTTACTCTCTTATCTTCCTCACTAGTAGGCACAGCGCTCACAAGCATTTTGGATAGCAGGCCCTAGCTGTAAAGAGGACTTCTCAGTCAGTTAGGGACTAAGGAAGGAGACTCGGTACTAAGTCCAAGTACCCTGTTCAAGTCCTGACCTTGTTATTGGGCGTTATTCTTTATAACTTTCACTATATAAACTTGGTGCTACGCTCCATTGTGGGTAGTGTATACAGAAGATTGGTGGTTATTCCTTAGAAAGCCACTTAGTTTAGGGGTCCTCTTCTTAGGGGCAATCGCATACCAATTTGATTAGAGCAGTAGTCAGTAAGGCAGTAGGAGTCCAGACAGGTAAAGATTTTGCACCCTGTTGGACATAGCCTTAGCTAGAAACCCTGGATCAAGAATCATCTGCAATGTCAGAATCTAAATCATTACCATTACCATTACCACCACTATATAACATGTTCCAACAACAACAACAGGGGGAACTCCCCTTAGCATCTGCCTCCCACCAAACCAGAGAGGAGCAACTCCTTGCCATGATCACAACCTTGCAGCAGCAGGTTAATACCATGCTCCTCCAGCAGCAAGGGAGCAGAGTGGAGGTCGCAAGACCTCAAGTCTTTAGTGGAAAAATGGAGGAGATGAGTACATTTGTGAATGTGGCTTGACTATATATTAGAATGAAGATAACGGAGGAGGTGGCAGCAACCCAGGTGGCCTGGATATTATCATATGTGCAGGGGGGAATAGCAGAGGCATGGAAGAATAATTTGTTGGATGAATTGGCAAAGGGAGAGTCAGAAGTAGAATTGGCAGAGCAGTTATTTGCAAAGATAAGGAATGACTTTGGGAAGACATTGGAAGAAGAAAGAAAGATAGAGCAGTTGAGGACAATCAAACAAGAAGGGAGAACCTGTGACAAGTATGTACAGGAATTCAAAAAGATCACCAGGAGGAGTGGCTATGAAGGAAGACCTCTCATTGAAGAGTTTAAAAGAAGACTGAACAAGGCCATCAGGAGGAAGTTGGCCAAAGCAGAGGAACCGCCAACCACCATTGGAAAGTGGCAAGAAAGAGTGGTAAGACTAGACAGAAACCAAAGGTAGAGCAGGGCAGAAGAGAGAGTATTGGGGAGGAATGTGGCGTGCCCAGGGGAAAATACACAGCCAAGAGAGGGAGGATCATATAGGGGAAGAAGGGGACAAATAACATAGAGAACAGGGGAAGGATACAAAGGAGGAGGAGGAGAAAATATGCTCAATAGAGAAGGAGCTAAAACAGGTCCAAGGAGAGACTCAAACGCAATGGATGTAGATAGGGGAAGAGGAGAAGATAGGACATGCTACGTATGTGGAAGGTAGGACTATATGGCCAAAAATTGCTGGGAAAAGCACAAGAAAAGGGTAATAGAAATGCCATAGGAGTCAGCAAAAGAAAATGGAGAACAGTGAGCTCTCAGCTGGCCTCCAATAATGTATATAGTGTATTGTGCCCAGAAAAACTGGGCAATCAATTAAACTTCACCAATACAACTGAGAGAGTAAGAGACATACAGTGCACACTACAGCTGTTAAGAGATGTCTGGTTGAAAGTAGGGTTAAAGAAGTTGAAAAACCATGAAGGAGTGGTAGTAAAAGCATTGCTGGATAGTGGGGCAACAGGTCTATTCATAGATACAATCTTTGCAAAGAAAAAAGGGTTCAAAATGGAAAAATTAAAAAACCCCTCTTAGTCAGGAACGTGGATGGAACAGTAAACACAGGGGGGGCCATAATGCACCAGGTCAAGTGCAATATGTTCTTCAAAGGACATATAGAGAGGGCAAGAATAGATGTGTGCAATTTGGGCAAAATGGAGTTGATACTGGGAATGCCGTGGCTAGCAGCCCACAATCCAGAAATAGATTGGGAGAAAGAGGAAGTAAAAATGATGCGTTGCCCACCTATATGTGAAAGAAAAAAGCAAGAAGGAAAGGAAAAGAAAGTAAGAAAAACAGAAAAGGATGAAGATGAGGAAGCATTAAGAAAACTGGTGCCTAGAAGATTTTGGAAGTGGAAAAGAGTATTTGGGAAAAGGGAGTCAGAGAGGATGCCAGTATGAAAGGCCTGGGACCACGCCATAGAATTGAAAGAAGGGTTCATGCCAAAGAAGGGGAAGGTGTATTTACTGTCGAGAGAGGAAAGGGAAGAGGTACAAGCATTTGTAGAGGATCAATTAAGGAAAGGATACATTTGACCCTCCAAGTCACCTCAAATGTCACCAGTATACTTTGTAGCAAAAAAGGATGGCACACAGAGGATGGTACAAGACTATCGACACATAAACTAGTGGATAATAAAGAATAGGTACCCCTTACCCCTCATTGCAAATATATTGGATGGAGTAGAAAAGAGAAAGGTGTTTATGAAGCTGGATCTAAGATGGGGATACAATAATATTAGAATCAAGGAAGGAGATAAGTGGAAAGCAGCATTTACAATGCACATTGGAGCCTATGAACCCACAGTCATGTACTTTGGGTTAATGAACTCCCCTGCTACTTTCCAGACAATGATGAATGACCTGTTCAGAGATCTCATAAACCAAGGAGACACAGCGACCTTCATTGACAACATCTTAGTAGCTACAGATACGGAAGAGGGGCATGATGAGCTGGTAGAGGAGGTACTAAAGAGATTAGAGGAGAATGACCTGTTTGTGAAGCCAGAAAAGTGCAAATGGAAAGTAAGAGAGGTAGAGCTTCTGGGAGTAGTAATTGGCCCAAAAGGAGTAGAAATGCAAAAGGAGAAGGTAGAAGGAGTTCTAAACTGGCCAGTGTCTAGAAATGTCAAGGAAGTGCAAAAGTTCTTGGGCCTTACCAATTACTATAGGAGGTTTATAAAGGACTTCGCTAGAATAGCTGCACCATTACATATGCTGGTCAAAAAGGAGCAAAGATAGAAGTGGAAAAAGGAACAGAAGGAAGCATTTGAGAGACTTAAGGCAGTGATCACCACAGAACCCGTTCCGGCCATCCCAGATATTGACAAAGAGATAAGAGTAGAGGCGGATGCCTTAGATTATGCAACAGGGGGAGTATTGTTGACAAAGTGTGAGGATGGCAAGTGGAGACCAGTGGCCTTTATCTCTAAATTGCTGAACACCACAGAACGGAATTATGAAATTCACGATAAAGAGATGCTGGCAGTGATAAGGTACCTAAAAGCGTAGAGGCATTATTTGGAGGGAGCAAAACTCAAATTTGAAATCTGGACAGACCATAAGAACCTCCAGTATTTTATGACGAGTTAGAAATTAAACCATAGACAAGCAAGATGGGCCCTGTATCTATTGAGATTTAATTTTACATTAAAACATGTTCCAGGAAAAAGCATAGAAAAGGCAGACAGATTAAGTAGGAGACTGGACTGGTAGGAGGGGGTAGAAAAAGACAATAAGAATCAGAAGCTAGTAAAGCCAGAATGGATTAGGGGAGTAGAAACAATAATAGAAGAGGAGAACCTAAAGGAAAGAATCAAAAGGGTGCAGGAGGGGGATGAGAAGGTAGTAAAAGCAGTAGAAGAGTTGAAAAAG
>Ga0153992_100265_pt1 | contig 14736 bp, 14 predicted proteins | sample TSNC076MetaG_FD_104683 | JGI IMG/M metagenome (GOLD analysis project Ga0153992, IMG submission 104683) | Attine ant fungus gardens microbial communities from North Carolina, USA - TSNC076 MetaG | ecosystem: Host-associated > Fungi > Mycelium > Unclassified | place: USA: North Carolina, Lumber... | reverse complement strand
GGTCCAGTATGTTTGAGCTTGCTAATAGAACATGTCGATGGTCAGCCCAGAGATAAGGAAACTACTAACTCACAAGTTCTCATCGGCAAATCTGTCACCATAGATGGACTGAAAGGCATCCGACGACCAGGTCATTGGGTCATGATTGTTACAGGTAAAGGCTAAAAGCGCACCTTTCCACCAGTTCCATCTCCACGAGCTGGAACGAATCGTAAGAAGCCGAGGTTCTACAAACATCACGACAAGATTCTGACTCACTGAAATCACCACCCTGTATCCTATTTGAAGAGATATGTTTCCGGGACCAACAAACAAGCACTTGACTCACATAAAATCTTTAATGACACGATGGAATTTTGAACCTTTGTATCCGAAACCGAGTTCAGTTCCATCCTTCTTTACACCAGTGGCCAAGGCACGGAAGTTCTCTGCAGTCTTGGGAACAGTCTAGAACGAACCCATCAGGTCTGAAAAGGGGGTGCAAAATTAAAATTCCGAGACATACACCGCCGAAAACGCCAAAGGTGACTGTATTCCACGTTAATTATCAGTAGGCATGAGTTTGCAAACACATACTTCGTCCGAGATCCTCATCACCGTGTTTAATGTCAAAGTATAGTCTATTGGTAATTTTTGGGCCTTTGGTAGCTTCTACGGCCTGAGCGCAGAAGAGCGCGACGATGGACACCACAATGAAAGACAAAGTAAGGCGACCAAACATTTTGGTTGAGGTGAAGAAACGTCGACGTGTACGCGAACATGCTCTATTTTTAATGCGACTCACGTGGTAGCAGATACCAAACTCCTTTTTATTCTTTTTTTCCGACTCAGCGTTTCTATTCCACAACAAGTAATCTAGTACTCAGACGCGGATGGCTAAACAGGATCCAATGTCTGGAACATGTCTGCAGGAGGAAGAAGTAGGGTGTGAGCGAAGTTTACACCAGCTCCTTTTAGTGTAACAGAAACCTGTGCGATTACCACATCACAATTACGATTGCTTTATTCGATACATAGACTCATAATATGGTAACTGAGATTGGCTCACCATGAGATGTGAATCCAAGAGTGATTCAAAAAATGGCTGAGAAAAGCATAGTTCAACATTTTGAGACGCGTACACGATGATGATACGATCTCACTTTTCCCAGAAACAAAGTTCCGTCCCACGTGGTTAGCACAATCGAACGAGTATATCTCAAGGCAGGGGAAACTTATAGCTTTTTTCCGGTTGGTCTATCAAGGCTTGTTAGAGGAGCGCGGAATACTTGTAGACCTGACAATCGTGGACAATGACCAAGGTCACATCACGACAAATCAGAGGCCTTGGACAAGTTTTACCAAAGCATCGCCTCCTGCAATCTGAAATTCTGATGTCCCACTGCTCATCATGACACCTCCCTTCTTTGTCAAGCGTCCCTGGGCTCTCACCACAGCCTGCATCCGCTTCTCGGAGTCCCCAAAATGATCATTCTCCCACTCAGCGTGCCGTTGCTGTTCTGATTTGGCGACTTTGGTTTTAGTCTTGGTGCCTGGCGGATAGAGATCTCTCTTCTTCTTATTCTTCTGCGTCTTTTGTGTAGTGGTGACAGCCCCAGTAATAGATTTTGGTGCTTCACGTAGTGCAAAAGCCTTAGCTAGATGACCAAGATGCAAATGGCGGATATGGAAGATATGTTTCTCGTTCGCAGGATGTGTAGCGTACGCTCTCAAATGCGATAAAAACGCATTACGAGCAAGTTCCGAGTTCTGTGTGAACGAAACCATAAATAGACAAGAGACATTTTATCGAGTGAGCACAAGGTTCACACACAAAATCAAAAGACCAAAAGAGAAACACACCTTCTCACGTAAAACCCATCGCTCGAAAGCAAGTTGAACTTCTGTAGCCCGCTCTTCAAACTCTTGCCCCTTACCCCCAAATCCAGATCTTAAGATTTCGTTGACTGCAACAGGCATGAGAGACATGCTTCCTTTGCTGGGTGTGAGATTATCCCCTTTTTTGCCGCTATCTACTGTCTCTTGAATCCACTGTACCCAATCACGTTCGTTCGGGGCCACAATACTCCAGGCTTCGCCGCCTCTTCCAGCCCGAGCTGTACGGCCCACTCTGTGAACATATTCTGTCGCACCACCTTCTGTTGGAAGGTCGTATTGCAATACCGCACGGACGAGGGGAAGATCTAAACCTCGTGATGCGACTGAAGTACAAAGTAAAATCGATGAAACTGGTCCTTTGGTGTCAGATGCAGTCCCAGAAAACATTTTTATGATAGATAGGCGAGTTTGTGTTGGAAGAGAACCGTGGAGTCGATACACCTCAGTGTCCCAAAGCAGAGAGCATTTCCCTTCGTATTGATCATATTTATCGCGTAAAGCACTTGTCTCATTGCCCTCTTCTTCGTCTTCACTTTCTATACCCGAGCCAACTTTCATCTCATCAATCATGGAAGCTTTCGTGAGCAGATTCCAATGAAAATCCACAGAATCTGTACAGCTGAAAAATACGATGATTTTGATACTCCGTTGGCCATGTACTTGTGCAATGAGTGAACGAAGGAGCGCTATTAACGTGACCAACCGTAGCTTAAGAGGGGCAATGATGTACTTTTGAGTCAGTTGAGATGGGGGTGTAAAAGTCTCGGAGGAGTGTGCTTTGCTGAGAGTTGGCTCTGGCTCTTTTTGGATGTCAATCGCTTTGATTATTAGGGGATCCACAAGCGTGGAGCCCGCGAGCTTCTGAACGTTTTCACGAATCGTGGCCGAACATAAGATCGTCCTTCTTTTCCTATCCCAATCCCATCCGCCGACCTCCATGCTTTGTCCTTCAGCTACAGCCTTTTTCGCTAAACGATTCCGTCCATCTAAACCCTGAAGGATACCTGTGATGGTCTCTTCAAAACCAAGTTCCATGAGATGATCAGCCTCGTCCAAAACCAGCCACCTACACTTGCCGACGTTGAAGGAAGAGGTATTCTGCAAATGATCTAACAGCCGACCAGGCGTTGTAACCAAGATTGGTATACCCTTCCGAAGGCGAGCTTTTTCATGCGTGCGATTTTCGCCTCCAATTAAAAGACCGGAAACAAGCCACCTTGTGAGTCTGCTGGCAGGATTGGGATCATCGGCAGATTCATCTTCTGACCTCAATCGCAACTTCAGCAGTGCCTCAAGGACATCAGAGATCTGCTTGGCGAGTTCTCGTGTGGGAGCAATAATAATTGCTAAAGTTCCAATAGAGCGATCAATGTAAGACAGCGAACTTAGAGGAAGGAGGTCATGAACGATGGGTAGAAGGTAGGACAATGTCTTTCCAGATCCAGTTTGTGATTGAATGAACGCATCCCTTTCCTGACCTCCTTCTAATGATGCCAGAAGTAAGGGTAGGGCAGACCGTTGGATAGCAGTAGGCTTTTTGATGTTCATTTTACTTGTGAGATGAGAAACCAGAAGTGGGTTAAGACCAAGACCAGAGAAGTTGGACATATTCAAGGGTGCATTGCTAGGCCCTTGAGACAGATTCTTGGTTGGTTTATTGGTAGTTGGGGCATCGAGTTTCGGGTTGGACGTAAAAAGAGATGAGATGAATTGCGTTGATCGCGAAGACGGAGTCGCAGTAACGCTGGTTTTGGGTTGTGAGGGCGGTGTAAAAACACTAGGGTCTTTACGCAATCGCTTTTGTGGTCTGGAAGTATCTTCTGGGGTGATGACATCCGAGCCAGTATGTGCTTTTCGCTTCATAGCACGCTTAACTTTGAGCCTATATTGCGAAATTGATTAGAAAAACTGAATTCATCAGGGAAAAAAACTTGACCTATCCACCCATCGACCTCCTTTATTTTTATTTGAGGACTTCCTTGGAGGTACACCTGCATCCAGATCAAGGTTCAGGACAATGTCGTCCATAGCACTCTTATAGATCACTGCGTGACAGCTTTGTGCTGGGTCACAGCTGAAGGAGCTTTGTCAGCAGAACTCGGTGAAGACAACCGGGGAACAACTGACTCTTTGTCCCTTTTTACACCCATTAAGAGTCAGGAGTGCACCGTTGTCATCTCTTGTATTCAAATTTCTATTCCTATTCTGACCTGGCCCATTCACCATTTATTACTCAGTGCTCTCCCCTCAGCTAGTGCGGAAAAATGGTTTCGTCTCACTCAACCCCTGCGCCGGATATACCTCCGCCTCCAGTCAGTCTCGGGGGGACATACAGCCTCCAGGTGTGTCTGCTTAGTCAATTGACACACATCCCATGGCTCACGTGTTCGGACTGATCAGACTGTTTCGGTCGGCTGCAAGCTCTATATCCGGCGTCCTGGCCAAGATGGTCAGACAGAAGAGCGTCTTGCCGAAATTCTATCAATACGTGAGAAGCCTCAAAACTCGTATGCACGACAGCAAGCTGTGAATGATGGGCTGGTTCAGCCTGAAGACAATCTGGAATTCTTTGTCCATTGGGAACACTTCAACAAGCGTCTCGATGAATGGGTGGCAGGCTCCCGTCTAGTGATCAGCCGCGACCTTGAATGGCCACGGCCGAAGGTGCCTCATGGAAAGAAAAATACATCTATACCAAATAAAGCATTTCGTGGTCAAAATTTATTGAAGAAGGCAACATCCAACGCCGCAAAAGCAGCTTCCCCCACCCCTACCCCCTCTACTCCTAATCTCGGGGGGAACTACCCTTCATCCCCATCACCAGCACCTCCCTCTTTGAAGCGTAAAGTCCCCCCGGACGAGGAAGAGGAGGAGGAAGAGGATGCTGAGGGTGAAGACATTGATGCAGAAGGAGAAATGGATATTGATTCTGAGGAGATTCAGTCTTTCGATATCACCGCACTTCCAGAACCTCAGCCACAGGCCAGTTTTAGTAAGGAGCAGGAGATAGAGAAATTACGCACATCTGGATCTATGACCCAGTCAATTTCAGAGATCACTCGAGTTAAGAACCTCAACCGTTTACAAATCGGAAAACACGAAGTGGAAGCCTGGTACTTTAGCCCATACCCAAAGGAATACGCTCACTTGCCAGTTCTGTTCATTTGCGAGTATTGTTTATCATTCTTTCCCTCACAATTCATGTTTTCCCGGCATCGCAAGCGTTGCAGTATGCTTCATCCCCCGGGTAATGAAATTTACCGACACGAAGATATTTCGTTTTACGAGATAGACGGGAAGCGCCAATTAACGTGGTGCAGAAACCTCAGCTTGCTTTCGAAATGTTTCTTGGACCAGTAAGTGTTCATTCTTTTCAAGTTTGATGAGTAATGACATGACTTCTTCTAGTAAAACTCTATACTACGATGTTACCCCATTTATGTACTATGTCATGGTGAGGACATTAAATAGGCTTCAAGACTTGATGACACTCATACTGGTTCCATAGACAAAACGCGACTCGTCAGGGTGTCACTTCATTGGTTACTTCTCAAAAGAGAAAGAATCTGCCGAAAATTATAATGTTGCATGTATTTTGACACTTCCCCAGCACCAGCGTCATGGCTACGGTAGACTTCTCATTGAGTTTTCTTACGAGCTCAGCAAGAAGGAGAACAAACTTGGTAGCCCCGAGAAACCTCTCAGTGATTTGGGTTTACTTGGATATCGGGCATATTGGGCAGAAGCTATCGTTGAGCTCCTGCTTAGTTCGACAGATGGCGAGTTAAGCATAGATGAAATAGCTCAAAAGACTGCCATTACCCATGCAGATGTCATGAATACGTGTGTTCTGGTACTCTATCTTCATTGCTTTCGACTGATCGGCTCGAAGTTGTACGACCCTTCAGCTGTTCAAGCACTACAAGGGACAGCACCTGATATGCCTGACGAATGCTGTGCTTGAAAAGCATCAGAAAGCGAAAGCAAAACGACGGCCGAGAATTCATCCAGAGTGCCTGAAATGGAAACCACCAGTCTTCACTCGCGAGCAATTGCGTTTTGGTTGGTGATGATGTCAGTCAAAGACTATCTAAAAAAAGTAGACATTCGCCTGTAAGACGTATTGTTACTACGTTGTACCATATCGACGCTTGAAGAGTTCTGGATCGTTACTGATCATCCTCAACACACTGCACCTGCCGCTGTCTTAAGCCCTCCTGAAGTTTTGCGTCGACATGTCTAATGTCATCTCCTTTCAAAAACGTTTTTCGCCTCAAAGTCGGGGAGGACGGCGCAGATGCCGCGGGTGAGAAAATGTCTGCACCCGCAAGCCCAAGACCCTCAGAGTCTGAAGCATAAAAAGCTTTGGGCTGAGATACGGCTAATAGATTGGAGGCCTCAGTACGCCGAGCTCCGGTTAGCCCCTCCGCTAAGTCATGATCTGACTCCACCGAGTCGGATGTACTTTCGTAGTTGATGTGTATCACAGGAATCTCGGCGAGGGAAGGAGGAGCTACTCCTTTGTCGCTTGTAGAGGCCTTCACGTCGTCGACAATACCGAACGTTCGAGCGATCCCATAAGAAACGATATCCTAGTACATTCATACCGATCACCTCATGAACGGAAGGATATTTTGATATGCCTACGTACTAGGGCACCCAAAAAAACGACTGGAAGAGCAACCAAAAGAGCTAGCGCTCTGAAAATAGATGCAATCTTGGCCACCCAAGAATTCGGTTTGTAGCTCCAAAGGTATTCGGTGTAGCCGGTCAAAATCAAACCAGGAATAGCCGACAGAGTAGATGTAATCTGGGAAATAAACCCGGAGGCGTGCGCCCCCACACTCATCATGACTTGAAATTCTTCAGTCTTGCAGAAGACAAACAGGGTTTTGACTGGTGATAGGCGAGGGTCACATGATAACGCCTCCTAATTCAACCGCCACAGTGAGGTTCTTTTTTGCAACCGAATTAAAGTAATGACCACCCGGCAAGCGTTGTTATCCGACCACCCTGTTATTAGACCTATTTGACACCATAGTTAGTGCCATGTGAATATTTCCATTTGGCACTCTCCAACAGCATCCGCAGTCAATTGGATCATCCAGGTACTGAGGCTTCCACAGTCAACAGGGCTGTAGCAAACTGAATAGTGGTAACGCATGTTCTTGAAGTCTTGTCGTTGAGTTAGGCATTACATCAGTCTGAATAGGCAGTTGACAGAGACTTGGATAGATTGTTCCGGGTGGACAATTCCTTCGGCTTTTCAGGTAAACATTTGGACATATTGTGAAGATGGAAAACCCCGGCAGGAAACTCGATTACCTCTCGGTAGATTGATTTTCGATCACTTCCTATCTGTGTTATGCCCGTGTTACGCGCGTTACGAGTCGTGCGTCATGCGCCACACCATGCAGTTAACCTTTCTCCGGCCGGAATTACCAAAAAGTGATATACTCTTCACATTGAGCTATCATTTTACCAGGTCGGGAAAACGATGTGTCAACATAAATCAAGATCCAAACAAGGTATATGATTCTGAGATCCAAGCACTGAACAAGTCTATCATAATACAGCTGGCCACTATAAGGCCATGAAAGTTAGTCTGTCAAGTACTATCCGCAAAACAAGACGAACGTTCCATAAAAAGCACAAACACACGATAGAAGCAGCTATTCCAAAATGATTCCACAATGATTCCACGCGATCAGCGGGCATACACAATATACAGGCCCGATTAGGGATACATGACACTTGAAGGGAAAACAACACCGTCACTGCGAACAAGGATAATTGGACGACGTTTGGGTGCTTGGTTCTCAGGCGGAAGACAACCGAGTACTTCCGTACAGCGAACTTCAACATATGGCGACGGGTCAGACCCAAAGAAGACGCTGACAGGCTCCGTCTTGGAGAAGTTTTCTCCGTAGACAGTTAGCATTTTTGAGGCGTGAGGATTAGGTTTTGCGAGAACCACGCGTGACGATGGACAGTTAGATTTAGGTGCCTCTGCGGCACGATCAGGAGGAAGGTACTTGACAACACCAGGGAAAGGCGTCACAGGTTTTGAAGGAACGGGGAAGGACTGGGTCTGAGGGGCATGCTGGTTATCAAACAAAACAGTAGGGATGTAGAAGTTGTAACGAATTTGATCTAAGAAGAGAAATTAACGAATTTCTCAATGAATATATTGGCATCTCCACGTACCTGTACCAACAATTGTCCACACGCTAGTTTCACCGATGTCTACCTGCCAGAGAGCACCGGAGGACACACCAGCATCGCTACTCGAGCCACGACGGCTTGAAACTGAGCCAGCTGAGCTCGGACGACGACGACCCTTGGTCAATGGTTTTGAAACGCCCCCAGCACTGGATGATGCTCGGGGCTTTTTCACACGACCGCCATCATTAGTAGCAAAATCTGTTGTGATTGGGGAAGCAGGGGCACTGTCCACATTTTGGTGGCCAAAGTACTCGCTGGCACTGGATTTTGGAGTCGGTGTGACAGGGGAACCGGGGAGAGGGGAACTCGAGCCATTATTAGTGGTAGAGGTCCATTGACGGCCATCGATGGGGCGATATGTGTTGACCTTCTCACCCATGCACGATAGGAAAGCACCAGTAGCTCCAGGTGTTCCTGGTTCCGGCATAGTCTTTGCGGAGTCGTAAACTTCAAAGGCAATCTTATGAAGCTGTGAGACAGGGTCACCGCAAACCTCGCCAGGAGCACAGTAGTGATCGGGTACACCCTTAGCACCCTCCTGCAAACCTCCTCCGACAACGGTAGTCTGATGATCTACCTTACGAATGATGAGGACGGGACTGACGACGCCAGACGTAAGACACTGGAGGACAACGGTCTGATTGTAATATATCGGTATCTGGGAACCGTTATTTGTGAAGGGTATCGCATTTGGTGGAGGCGACGGATAATCGGGTTGAGGTGGCGGAGGCGGAGTATCGATTCCACCTGCAGGTTTATTGACATCAACAATATACATGACAAAAGGATCTTTTAAAACGAATGTCATTACAAATTCCAGAATCCTTGTTGCTGATCACTTACCCCAACTCGCGGTCCTTGCAATGAATGAGGGCGTTGTCGAGCGTGATCGGTGATCAAGTCCCATCAAGGGAGCCCCATCAGAGCCCTTGAATGAAGAACCTGAACCCGAAACACAAAGGTATTTTGTAGAAACGGTTTGAGACCGAAGCCGATGAAACAAGGAAATTGTGGAGCCATGATTGATGCAAACTGCCCGAAATGTGAACGGACGGGATGTTGGTTACAACGCATAAACTTACGCTCAAGGTTTTTTGCACTTTGCCTCTTCTTGCTTGGTTTGCTAATGACTTTGATGGGACGGCTCGGAAAGATGCCAAGCACGTGCTCCGATTCATCATCCGAAGCGGGGGCGGTAACCTTCACTAAGGCTTCAACCTTCTTCTTCTTATCGTCAACATCCGAAATGAATAGCTGCTTTCCAACGCAGCGACCGATATAGGTCGTGCCAGTCGGAGGATCACTGACATCAAATGCCTTGCCTGAAGAACTTATCCACTCGATTGATCCTTCCTGCGGGACGGACTCTCCAAAGATGGAGACCACGACACGTGGTGGACAGAGTTTGGGGTCTTCGCCGCGTCGATTTACATCAGTCCACCAAGAATTACCGATCATAATCGCGGTGGGAGGTGGACATAGGAACCTGAAGAATTGTCTCGGCAACGTCTCGGAAGACGTGAACTTACTGGCTCACCTTTTTTCTGTGCCGTAGGACTTTTGAGCGACTTTGCTCGACATTACAATGATCGTCCTTTCGCCGAAGGCAAGTCGATTGGATGTGCGGACATACTGATCAAGGTAGGGACTAAGACAGTAATAAGCCCTAAACTCCACTGTCAAGTATTAATGATAATTTACCGAATAAAAGTCTGGAGATCATTTGACTGGCCCAAGACAGGGTGAAGACGCATGCGAGCGAGAGTCTCATCAACAGATGGCACGCGGAGGGACATCTCCTGGTGAGGGTCTGACTGGTAATGGGACATCCCATCATACGGCATGCCATGCGTTGCATGGGGAGGTATGCTTGGCGGCATGTGCGAGACAGCAGGAGGCACTGGTCCTGAGTGACTATAGCGGTGTTCGGGTGGGAAGCGACTAAGTCTCTCCTGGTACGGCTGAAATCCATTCGAAGGATAGTTAATTCCAGAGTTCATGCAATACTCATCGAACGGCGGATTGTAGCTGGCACCTGAAGGACGACGTTCGATATCAGGATAATTGGGTTGAAATTCTTTGGGCCCAAGAGATAAGGGAAAGTCCGGAGGTGGATTAAATCCGCCCACAGGGTCATTGGGAGTGAGAGGAGAAACCTTGCCGCTACTGCCACTGTTATAAGACGACGGCAAGCCAGCACCCATAATGTCAAATGGATTGCTACTATTAGATCCAGCGTAAGATGGAACAGAGTCGTTGAACGGAGGATGGTTGTAGATGTTATCGGAATTCATCCCATATCCGTGGCCCAGAGATGAAGACGAAGATGCGTTTGTGCGGTAAGCTTGGGAAGAGAGGGAGCTATTCGAGGCAGAACCAGAGAAAATTTCATAACTTGGATGATCGGTGGTATCCATACCCTCGGTCTGAAACTCATGGTGAGCAATGAGGAAAGATACAAAACAGAATAGAATACTTGCATTTTCTGAGCTGGGCACATTGAAGGGTTGATCAATGTCAGACTGTCCATAAAGAGACTGGGGAGCTTTGGTAGAAAAATCCAGTGACATCTTGCGACCACGAGAGCGACTGGATGGAGAAAGAGGTGGGTTTAGAATTTCAAGAAGATCCCAGCGGTGAAGGTCAGATGATGCAAGAACAGGACGTGGTGCAGTTGTCGAGGAAAAGGTGTTGTCAATGCTCATACCAGATTCGGTATTTCCCAGAGACGACAGACACAACCAAGGGATAGTAGAGACCAGATATCAGGTTCCAACAGCTGGTCTTCAGTACGTGTTGGCTCAGCTTGTCACGAGGTAGATCGTCGTCAAATGCTCTCGGTGCTACCGAGGAATGACCGTGAGTTCAATACGACCCTTCTACCTTTGCACACTCACTGCAGAAACTGGCGTTAGTTGTGGCGACAGAGCTTCCCGCCGGCAGGGTACCAACGAATGATGTCAGGTCAAAGTGCCTATACCCCAGATCGACAGTCCACTACACTAGTCTGGAGCGAAGAGTGAGCTGAACGAAGTCGATACGCGTGGGTTTTGCAGTTACAGAAGCAAGGTACTTATATCATTCAACCAGGAACTCTTTTCGCTAAGTTGAGATCGGCCCTGGCCTGCAGCCGCGGATTCCGGTCACGCTCCAACCAAATCAAGTATCTTACGATCTTGATTCTGAGTAATGGGAACTCCAGACATGATTTGATCTGTTCATCTATCACCGTGTCTACGGCAGCTTCCACAACTAATCGGTTCTTTTCAGTATTCTGAGCTTGCCTGTTCCGAGCTGCTTCTTTGACGGCCCGATTGGTCGTCCTTTGGAAAGACTCCAGTACCGTATGGCCCTTCCTCCTGTCGAGGTCGGCGGAAATAGAATCTTGATATTCCTCAGTCCGGCTACAAATGTGAGATCTCATCCGGTATCTGCCGTATGTCTTTTTTTCGAAACACCAAGATTCATACAATACTTAACACGCAACCCAGATTAGACGTCTTCATATGTCCACCCTATTGATATAGACTCAGCTCTGTATCTCAGATAAGTATTTGTGGTCAATCTCTTCCCCCCATGCCTTCTCTTTAACACGTCGTTTCTTACTGTCGGTAAGATGGAGCTGACGAGAGCATTCATCCAATCCCCAATCTTTACATGTAGTCAAGGGATAGTAACATTGCAACTTGTTGGATTTCTGATCTCAGAGCAGACAAGGGCCCTTGGTTCTGGATGCTGTAGATCTCACCGAAAACGGCATCACTACTTGTCTGAACCTAGGATTACTTCAGGCATTCATCCACACATTATGTACATATCACATACCTCTTTGGAATGTGACCTAGGCAGCTCCAAGCATTGGTGATGGGTCCTAGCCAAACAGTTTCTGATTCCGGAATACTTCTCAAGATGAAGGACTCCTCAACCCAGCAGTCTTGCTCCAACCAGCCATGAGAGCCACTGTTCTATGGTTTCAAACTCTTACCTGCTATTGTAGATCAATCGAAGAGTAAATCTGGCTTCGGAGCGTTGGGAGCTTGGTGGCTGCATAATTTCTTGCGATCGAATGTGAAAGACTGATTGTTATACCGGGGTTCTAAAAAGACATTCTGAACCGCTGAAGCGTTTATGCACAAGAAATCGGTTTTTCGATACAGTGATTATAAGCTTGGAAAATACTCTTCAATGATGTTTGGTCTGATAGAATCACAAGACTAGAATTTGAGGGAACAGAAAACATCCAAGCTTTGGAAGACAAGTAGATAGGCAGTATGTGACATGTAGTCACAAATGGAGTGACAGAGTCGTGCGATGGCCTTGTGTCTGCTGTCGGTGACAAGAGCTTGCCTTGGGGCAAACGAACTTCAACTTCAATTACACTACCCTGAAACTACCCTGATTGGAGTACATACGGGAGGACTACGTAGACTCTTTTTCAATAAACTGAAAAACTAATTCATTCTACAGCACACGCACTATCGTATCATCGTCCTACTACTAGCTTCTTTGACCTGTCAGCGATCGTGCATTTTTCGAGTGCTCTACGGGAGAACATTGCATTGGTTTCATCTCCTTGTGCGATGGAAGCTCCTTCTTATCGTCTGCAGACTCCTCGACGACAACCCCCACCACCTCTCAGTCTTAACAATACGACGGCATTCTGGCGAACGTCTACTGTCAGTCACCGTGAATCCCAGACACTCCTTTATGACCTCCCTTCTGCTACGATCTCTCCCCCGACAAGTCCTCAGTCTGTGGTTACCCCGACTTCCCCAGCGTCTGCTGGACGCCCCCAGATAAGGAATGGGCGTCCGGCTCCCCCTGGCACTCGAACTCGGTCACAGACTCCAATCGGAGTAGCGCCTAATGATCTTGAAAAATTTGCAGAACAGTGTAGATCATGGTCAGACCATCTCCCTTTTCCGAAGCTTTCCCACTCACTCCTTTCAGGTATTACAGTCAGGACGAACAAGCAGGACACTCGATGACACAAACTCTTGCTAATCTACAACCTTCTCATCGCGCTCCTTTCTCCCGTGTACAATCATCCATTCGAGAAGCATACCATCGTTCTGTGAGTGCTCGGCGACATGCTGAACTCCAAGCACACCTCTCCTTCATTCAACCCGGAGGATCTCTGCCTGCCCATCTCAGGCCGGACCCACGCAGCAAGGAAGCACAAAAAGGTAAAGGACATCCACACCTCATACGATCGGACTTGACATTGTTTACCAAAGAACGTTATGAGCATATGGAACGTTTTATTAATAACTGGTGCACAATGGGGCTACCTGGGACAAAGCCTTTCTTTGAAGCGTAAGTCAACCTCAAATCCGAATTGACGATGATAACCAGTTCATTCCAGACTATGGGCAATTCTACGGCTTCAAATGATTCCTGAAAACCTTGGGGGTGCAGGGAGGAATCGGATCGAATGGGAGTTCGATGATGCAGTCCTCAAGGAGGCCGCGTAAGTTAAAACAACTGGCATCGTTTCCAGTATTTCTGACATGTACCTTGTGCAGAGGGAAGAACTTCATGCTCGAAGCGGTTGAAATCCTGAAAGGGGTCTGTTGCTCTCGTGTATATGAATGGTGTTGGACTCAACTCCACTCTTCAGGTATTGGCGTTTGAGGAACAACTGTCATCCAAACACTTTGGTGTTAGTTGTCAGCCTAGGAAGCTCTCTGGTCTTTCACCAGTCCATTCCCGTTCCCAGTCTCAGCCACTGTCCTCCGATTCCAAGCAAACTCCAATTTTGCGCTCCAACAGTTCTTCCAAACGTGCTCGTGCTCCAAGTGATCCGTTCCTGGATCTCCCTTCACGGCCCAAAGCTGCTACCTCATTGAATACAATGGACGAACCTCCTAAATCTCCTATAGGTCCTGATAATGTGATTGCCCTCTTACAGCTCGAAAATGCTCAGGAGGATGTGGAAGAGGAGGAATACATGCGAGTGTGGACATCACCAGACATTACTGACCCAGAAATTCCACGGTTACTGAAACTCTTCCCATCCTTCGTTTCCCGCCGTACTCTGCCTCGCTTCCCAGTGCAAACAACTGCACGTCCCGCAGATATCGAGGAAGGCGAGTATGCTTATGCGGGCCAACGTGTTCAATTCGGTACTGGCTCCATGTGGGTCAGCTCAAGACAGCGTAGCGACGGCTGGGAGGGTAGCTGGTGGGCCAGATTCGTTCTACGGTGGAGAAGAATCTTTTGTTGAATAACCCATCACAGACCTCCTTTGTTATTTCTCTTGACGTGGACAAGACATGATCTCTTAGACCCTTGTAACCGCGTTCTTTGATCGCAATCTCTTGTTTTTATATACCTCCATCAGTCATCCTAGTGCTAACTATCCTTGACACTTGAACTAACAGATCTCGCGATCTCACGCACGACGAGTACATTTTTTGCTTACCCTTGTGATGTTGATACAATGATATTTGTGTAAGAATACTATTGAACATTGTTAACTGGTTTATCAGCTCTCCTAATCGGTATGAGTGTGATCCATGTTTAATTCTGTGACCAAGAGCGCTCAGACTCCAGAGTTCTCTTCCCAGCGTTGCAAGTTGAGTTCGTGCCGCAATCCCAGATCATTGGGATTCTTGTACAAAAATAGAACTG
>Ga0153992_100259_pt1 | contig 14799 bp, 21 predicted proteins | sample TSNC076MetaG_FD_104683 | JGI IMG/M metagenome (GOLD analysis project Ga0153992, IMG submission 104683) | Attine ant fungus gardens microbial communities from North Carolina, USA - TSNC076 MetaG | ecosystem: Host-associated > Fungi > Mycelium > Unclassified | place: USA: North Carolina, Lumber... | reverse complement strand
AAGCTTGTATACAGCACTCCAAGAACCCCTAACCCGCAGGGCGACGTCTGGAGTGGTGCCCTGGAGGAGGGCAGAAAAGACATGGGACTGAATGTCAGCGGGAGAAGGGGTATAGTCGTTCATGGGGGCTGGCCTGGGCTCAAGGGGTATTTATTGACAAGGTATAGACGAGACCCCGAGCACTCGATGGCCTACTCACAACCACGTCCTCGTCTTTCTGTCCTCTCCAATTCATCCGTCGACCATTTATCATCCTCCACACGTTATTCTCTCCCCTCTGCATCTTCTGTACTGGTCAGCCCAAGGCCTCCCAGGTCTAGCATCTATGACAGGAATCTGAATAAGACCCGCATAGCAGACGTCTCCGCCTCCTCCTTCTCCTTTCTTTTCTCTGAGATCGTGCAGTACACGCAAAAGCGTGTCAGTGGTATCAATGACCTAGAACGGAGGTACAGCCATCCCCACCCAACATCTCGGTGTCCACTCATCTCATACCCAGGCTTAACACACTAGGATATCGCATCGGCTCTCGTGTTTTCGAACTCATGGTTTGGCGCTCAGAATCATCATCCAAGGCACCCAAGCGCGAAATTAGACTTGTTCCCGCTCTGATGGTCATCCATACCCAAGTCTGGAAGGCTGTATATGGCAAACCAGCTGATGCCATTGAAAAGAGCGTGGAGAACGCTGACGAGTGTAGGTCATTTCTGCCTGTGTATCACATCGAATATCCCACACTGATGACCCCGTTCTAGACATGATTATAGACAATGATCCGCCGATTGAAAGGAACATCTCTGTTCCTCGTGATCTCGGCGGCCTAAGCTGTTCATCGTTCACAGCTGGAATTGTCGAAGCTATTCTCGATGGACTCGGATTTGTGCGTCATCGCTTTGTCCCACCTGTTAATCACCCTCAACTCCTCGCAGCCCGCGCGGGTCACAGCGCACGGGACGCCCACAGCCCAGCATCCCTCCAGAACGACAATCCTAATCAAATTAGAAAAATCTGTTCTCGAGCGTGAAGAACTTTTGAAATGAGCCAGTCTTTCCGCTATCGGTCGGTGCCCAAGATCCATGCATTTCTGTAACCAGTGTCCAGTATTGTACATTGCCAATTTTCATCGGACGGCGGATAAAGCATGCCCAGCTCCTGTGATATTTGAACATGACTCCATCAGCATATTTCGTGAACTCATAGTCCTCGAATCTGGCTCGACTTAGGGTGTTATGATACATACGCACATCACGATGAATTTCATACCGTCAGTCATGAACTTGATGTCATCTGCAATTCATAGTTCGCTTTTGCAACGCCACCGGTTCATATGGCTACTTCCTTCGCGATGCACGATTTGGATTGCGCAACTATTGTCAAATCCAATAATGTTAGTAATAATTCCCCAACCTCGAGAGTTCTAAAAGAAACGGAGACCAAATCGAGAACGTGATCACATTCAATACATGCTGCCCCAATATCAGGATTCTTTCTCCTACTCAAGATCTCACACCCCTCGCACTTCTACATGTTTTTTTCCGAAGGAAACTCTACCCTGCCAACTCCCACGTTTTGTCCACAAGCAACAATTTAGTTCTGTCCCTCATCACATCACATCCCTTACCGTACTTCACACTCATGTAAAGCTCTAGTTCCGTCATAGCCTTTTCGACATGCACGGCTCTTGACTGGTCCAAGTCTATCGATTTTGTTGCTGTCACCTTCGTCATCGACTGCGAGTTCAAAGTCCGGATTTCGCATTGCTTACTATATTGACTCGTAGGAGAAGCATTTTAGCTTGACATTTGGAGGTTTCATTTATTGATCTTGAAGTTTCTGGGGTGCTGCTCGAAGGATCAAGATCATCGTGCTCGTTACACTAGTATCCAAGTCGCCCTCTATGATTTCTAACAGAAGCATTCAAAGGCCTGGGCCAAACAAAAGACTGCCACTGGACGACTCTGTTATTGTCATCCTCCATTTTATATGGAACGTTAAAAATCAATGGACAGAATGTACACGATGCAAGTGATACACGGTGCATAGATAATGGGGTCCCTCGCGGACAATGAAGAACAATAATCAAGAAAAGATTACAGCATTTAACGTGAAATAGAAATAGATGTCACAACGCCTCATCATGCCATGGTCGGCGAACACGATTGCACTGGTGAAATCAAGGTATTTGAGCTAAAATTTGACCACGTATCATATTTGGAACGGGGATTCTGCATAGGTTTGAGGAAAGTATGCACCCCACTGGTCAATATCGAGCGCGGAAGGTAGGACCTGATCCTCAGATGTGCCGACAGTCTCAGCAGGGCCATAACGACTTGCATTGACCCAATCAATTGGTGTTGCAGCAACGTCCCAGTGAGATGTCGGCTGCCCGCTCTGCATGTGGTGCTGGTGGTGGTTGGGTTTTGACATGTACTGTTCTTGGACCGCGTAAGGCGAGGGGAAACATAAGTTTGATGGGTCAAGTGGATAACCTGTGGGAGCCACAGGATGCACTAGGGGCATTTCGGCTGGCTCCAGAGTGGCCTGAATCAATATGAATCAAACAGTCACGATCAATTCATTACATGCACTCACCGGATGAGAATGCTTCAAAGGAACCTGAGGAAGAGACGGAAGAGGATTTCGGAAAGATGGCAGCTCATCGGCTTTCACATGTTGGAAGGGCACAAATGTCAGCTGTGAAGATTGTGGGCACTCGTACGCGGGCAAGTGAAGTTGACTAGTTTTTCTCTCTTCACGCCCGTTGGATGTTGTGCTTTCCTCAGATACCATAGATGGCTGATCACTTTCCATTTGTCTCACGGCATGAGCCAGCTCTTCCCCCGACTTGCCATTCCGAAGTAGTGTTGCAATTTTGCGGCACCGTTCTATTTCTTCAGTACTCTTGCGCTTGACATTCCGCTTGGTGTGCGGTTTGATCCGAGGGGTAGGCTTGAACTGGTAATCGGGATAAGTGAGCGCATGCTGCTTTTTTTCAAGTTCAGCCATTTGTCGCCACTCATCCTTTTCAGCTTCTGAAAGCTGAGCCCAGAAAAACGCAGTAATTCGACTGATATGTCTATGATCTTTTTCGACTGCTTTCGTCAAATATCTCCCTTGGTGCAAGGCCGAGCGAAAGAGCATATATGCATTTCTAGGTCGAGGTTTTCGTCCTTGAGAGAACGCACGAGAGGTCTGCCGGGGAGGTGTAGGTCCCATCGATATGTCAACGTGTGGATCAGAGATGCTACCTTCTATAAGATTGTCAGAAGAGGGGTTTTGCGTTGTCGGGTAATCTGGTTTGAAAGGGTTGGGTAAATCAGGCGATTGCGTTGATGTAGGGCAGGCTGTCGGATCCTCAAAAGATTGGGTGATACTGCTCGCATAATCATTCCCTCCTTTTAAATGTCAGTATATCCAGAAAGTATGAGTCGAACCTACATACCTTGAGGAAGGCTGTGATTGGGCTGGTAGCCTGCATACATGGAGGAATGAGACAATCAGACGACGGAGAAATGTTTAATGAAACACATATGCCCTCACATTGTTAGACGAAACTATATACTTTTCGCAGTATACTCCTGATGTGTAAAGATATGAATAAAAGGAACAGTGATAACTCACTCTTCACACTATGACAGATCTGTGTTTAAAATGGAAATGCAAACAACAGCATCTGCTTGATTTAGTATGATTTGGATTTCTAAAAATGTCAGTGTGATGTTCCCCTCTATAACGCCACAGACAGGTGTTTCACTCCCTGCAGGCCCGGAACAAGGGCCGGCTTCTATAATGCCCGAGATTATATAATGAAACTATCCATTTTGGGTTTGAAAGAACATTTCTTGGTCTACTCGCTCGCTGAAGCACATTGCACTAGGACATGAGCCTTACAGTCGCTTCAAGCAGTGCGGATCCCGCGTCATCTTTTTTGAATTTGTGGGCACTGCTCAAACCCGCCCTAGACTACGTCATGACATCTGAAGATCCAAAGCTCGACTACAACCTTTATAGCACTATTCATACGTCTCTCTATAATTAGTAAGCTGGGCCTTTTGACAGGTCCGTTCGCATGCGCTGACATATTCAGTTTCAAAAAGCAAGAAGAGGTTGATTGCATAAGAAAGAAGGGTGATTTACCGGGTTATGAACTCTATGCCAAATTAGATGAATACTTCCAACATCTGTGTCAAGGTATTCTACTCGCCAGCCCCGAGCACGAGTCCGAACTCGTAACATACGTTGTCTCCACTTTCCAACGTTATACTGAACGCGCTTTTATCGTCCAAAGGATGACGAGCTATGTCAACCAGCACTATGTTAGACGAGCATTCAATGAAGAGCTAGGCTGGCTAAATGTCGAGGATGCACTAATTGCTTATGCAAACCACACTGGTAATAATCTGGCAGGCGGTTCAGATCAGCGCACAATCGCTCAGATCAAAGGTGATTTTGTGGTATCGGAACTCAAGAAGTGGGGATATAAGGATGGTGACTCGAAGGCGAATGCAGCTGCCGAAGCTCGGGCTGAAGCTGCTAGCCCACTCGACCGCATCGTTCCTATTTCATCCCTTGCCCACCGTCGCTTCAGGACAGAGTTTCTGGAGGCTCTGCTCTTATATGATGACTCAATACGTCCAAAAAGCAAGTTGAAATCACTGACTGCTCACTCTCTCAATCAGCCGAAAGGACGTCTAGCACAGGCGGTTCAGAATCTCCTCGTTTCCAGTCCAATTCCTGGTTTGCGACCGATCCTGATCGTGCTTGACTCTACTTTGTCTTCAACTGGCGTCCGGCCCGAAACACATCTCCGAAAATGGCTGCGCCGCCTACTTTCAGTAACGGAAAGTGCATAATATTTGATGTCTGATCTAGGGTCGCCCTCCTATCCGTAAAGCTGCGAGTACAGAATTAGAGGACTACATTACGGACATCCTTAGTGTCAAGATCTTTGAAATACATCCAATCTCGATCACCTGTGGGTTCTGATCACATGTCCAGAAACTCTGCAGTGCCCACACCCATCACTACTACTCCACCTGCAACATTCACACCTGATCCGGAACGACCCCAGTGGCTTGGGTGTAGTCAGTAGTGTACCGTACCACTATGTAACTTACCCATTGCGTCTTAGCACCTGTTTGCTTGTTGCGGTATATAAATACAGATCTCTCTCTCTCCACCCATCACTTGGATTCCAGGAATAAATTTAGGAATCTGCATTGGGGTCATTTCCGTTTGGATGAACATTGAATGAACTGTGATAGTTAGAGGATATGTGGACATACTAAGGGCAGGTAGACGTGCTTATGTCCTGTCCGAGAGCCGTGATTGTGGTATTAATGCAAGAGTGTTCTGGAAGGTTGCAGAGTGAATGCAACTGACAGAAAAAGCCAGAGCGCATTTTCCAAAGTATGAAGTTCCTTGAGTCCTGCTCCTGAGCACATTTGCGTAAGGAGTACGCCAGTTGCAAAACGAGAGGCAGTGGAAGCAGCAGACCGACAAATTTGGAAAGCAGTTATTGATGAATCTTCTTTTCTCTTCAGAGTTGACTCTGAGATATGCATGCTCGTAAAAACCCATACTTAACCACGACACATGGTTTTTTTACATCTCCCGAGTTCCTCTCTTACTTTTGTTGCAGCAAAGGAGCCAGTCATTCAGGTGACAAGAAGACTCAGTTTCTGAAAGCACAGAATTTTTCCTGCCTGTGGGGGAAGACTAGTAAATAAACCAGATGAATAGAACAGAGTCTCACAGACCCGAGTACAGCCTAGAAATTGTCTGCTGACTAGGCAAAGATCATAAATAAAAATAACTGATCAGTGATGATCAGTGATAAGAGGAAATAATGAAATCTAAAAATAAAGTCATTTATCTGATCTTGGCTAGATGTCATTATGACTGACTTTTCTACAGTATTGTCGCCATCCTGGTTGAGAAGCAAGATAATTTAAATATGCCAACTGACGCGGAAATCAAAAGTCGGGATACAGTACAAAAGTATAAAATGTGTGTGACTCAGGCTATGTGCTTCGAGTGACTAGTCACTCGACATCGGAATGTGAGAATGTCTGCCGTGTAATTAACCCTTTTCAACTTGGTACACACCCTGATAATCTAGCAATCATATTCAACTATGTCTCAATATGACATTATCCTCAACGACGGTAATCACATTCCTTGGTTGGGATTCGGCACAGGTACTGCCTTGTATAAGCAAGATGCCACCCAATCAGTTCTCCAGGCTATCGAGGCGGGTGCTACTCACTTTGATGGTGCTCAGATATATGGCAACGAAGATACACTGGGTGAAGGTATCAAGGCTTCAGGAAAGCCCCGCTCTATGTTTTTCGTCACGACCAAGTTGAATCCCTTATTTGGGGATCAGACGGTCAAGGACACTCTTCTTGACTCACTCAAGAAACTTGGGTTGGCCTACGTTGACCTCTTCCTTATCCACGACCCTACCCCGTACCAGAAGGAGGGTCGACTGAGGGAGATCTGGACACAAATGGAACAGGTGAAAGATGAAGGGCTTTCCAAGTCTATTGGAGTGTCCAACTTCAGAGTAAGTGATCTGGAGGAGATCCTCCCGGGGGCGAAGGTTATCCCTTCAGTGAACCAGGTCGGTAGGGATCATTCTATCGGCGAAGACAATCCGATGATAGATTTCTCAGATCGAGTTACATCCTTATGTTTGGAAGGCTACACAGCCCCTCATGGAATTCTGCAAAAAGCATAGCATCATAATCGCATCCTATAGCGGTTTTACTCCCCTCACTCGCAGCCCAAATGGTCCACTGGAGGATGTTCTGCCCATTATTCGAGCTCGGCTTGAACAGACGCGCGGTGCTCCTGTTAGTGAAGGTCAGGTTCTATCAAAGTGGATATTACAGAAGGGGGCAATAATGATAACGTGCGTCATCTATATATCCGGCTTATGGGCAATGATTGACGTTCAGAGCAGCACTTCGGGAAAGATGGCGCGAATTAAGGAGCTTTTGGACACGGAGCATGTTCCAGACTTGACTAAAGAGGAGATTGGGGCGATCGAAGAGGCGGGATCTAAGCTATATCAGAGGATCTGGGGGAGTCATGTATTTGATAATTAGGGCCGTCAAGGAAAGAACATAGGTTAAGAACATAGGTCACTCTATTTAAGATTGTGCCCTTGTTTTGATATAGTCTGCACTCAATATTATGATCATTGTTGAATAATTTTCAGATAAATAAACAACTGACATGGAGCCTTTGAAAAATCTGCATTCCAACTCGGAGTAATGGCGAATCCATCACTCCAGTTCAGCACTGCACGAGCCCGTGGCCTTTGCCAGTAGACCATCTTGCCAATTACATACATGATTTCAGCAATATGATTGCGCTTTTTCAGCCGATTTTTTGAGGGGGCTTAGAACTATGGTAATAAACTTGCGTTAGAATGCATACTTCCTCAAGCTTACCCTTTTGTTTGAATTAATTATTTCTCACGGTCTACCCGTCCTCGTCGTATGGTCTTCTGCACGCAATGAAGGAAATTCCAGTACACAGTGTCTTCCCAGGGGTCTTGTTTCTTCTGGTCTTAGGATTTCTCACATGGAAGGCTTTATCCTTTGTTCGCCCCCGAAACCAGCATACTCTTCGTTCTGTAGCTATACTTGTCCTCGGGGACATTGGGCGAAGCCCACGCATGATGTATCATGCTAAAAGCTTTGCAGAGAATGACTTTGAGACAGACTTGATTGGCTATGGCGGTGTGTTATCTTTCCAGGTTGTCTCAAATGCCCTTTTCATCCCATTACATGTCCTAGGCTCAAAGCCAATCCCAGCACTTGAACGGCTTCCCAAACTTCGTCTACGCTATCTTCCAGGCTCACCAACAGCCCTTAGAAAACTACCCTTTATCCTGGCTGGGCCACTCAAAGTTTTGCACCAAATCTCCGCTATTCTGATTGTTCTCGTGTTTTTGATTCGTGTTCCTCCAGAGTTCATTCTTGTTCAGGTGAGACTGACGTGTCAAAGTCGCCATCAACTATGCAGAAGCATTTGACAGAATCCTCCAAGCATACCGACTTTACTCATCGTTCAGTTTGTTGGAAAGATCCGAGGATGCAAGGTCATTATCGACTGGCACAACCTAGGATATAGCGTTTTGGCCCTGAAAATTGGCAAAACCCATCTTCTAGTTGGCATTGCAAAATGGTAGGCTAATCAGTAAATAGTGTAACTACTGTGGATACTGAATCAAGCACAGGCTCGAGAGGACATTTGGTCGTTACGCTTATGCACATTTGTTTGTCACTAAAGCTATGAAGGACCACTTTGCGAAAGACTGGAACCTCAAGTATGCCAGATCCCTACCTTCAGATATCCTGGGCTAACTTCACCCTCTAGAGGAAAGAAGATTGTGCTATATGATCGACCCCCACAGCATTTCCATCGCTCGTCTCCACAAGAAACCCACGAGGTCTGTTACTTTCAAGGTCATAACACGAGAACTCAATATGCATTCCTATAGCTTTTCCATCGAATTCGCACCACCTTGGCACAACCTTCTCTCCATGATTTTCTTCCATTCTCATCTCCCCCCTATTCGACACCTTTTACTGAAACTGCCCCGCCATTCTCAAAAAGGCCTAAATCGGGTCCCGTGGCGAAGATGTTGTGTCAAGAAAACTCGTCTGCTTCAGCGTCATCGATTGAACAGTCATCTCACGGCAGGTCGCTCGTGCAATCTGAGGATGAACAAACATATCAAGAAATCCGCTTTCCTGCTCTACGAAAAGACAGGCCTGCGTTACTTGTATCAAGCACCTCTTGGACCCCAGACGAGGATTTTTCTATTTTGCTTGAGGCTCTGAGCATCTATGAACTTGATGCTACAATTCGGAAATCCTCATGTTCGCTTCCCAAAATTCTGGTGATAGTTACAGGCAAAGGCCCGCTTCGTGACACATATATGCAGAAGATCAACGAGTTACAAAATAAGTGGAAGTGGGTCCGATGCGTAAGTTTATGGTTGGAAGCAGAGGACTATCCGATCTTGCTGGGTTCGGCAGATTTAGGCGTGTGTTTGCACTCAAGTTCATCAGCTCTGGATCTACCAATGAAAGTCGTTGACATGTTTGGATGCGGCTTACCTGTGTGTGCGTTGAAATATGATTGGTGCGCAAACTTTGCTATTCATCGGCAAGCATTGATGGAGTGCTAGTTTACCAGAGTTGGTGAAAGATCAAGTGAACGGATTTATCTTTTCTGATGCTGCCCAGCTTGCAGAGCAGGTTGAGGTACGATTACATCATTTTCTCCAGGAAAATTATCTCACTAAATATCAGGAACTACTGGCGTCATTTCCTGATTCATTGAAACTGAAAATTGTTTCGAGTTCACTTCAGCCACCGACGAAATCTCATCTGCATCCACATTTAGTCAACGCTGCTGTATATGATGTACTTGATGCCGACAACCAGTCGGTTTGGACTAGCTGGGAAGATAACTGGAATCGAGTAATGAGAAGACTCATCCTGAGTGACGTGAATTTATAACAGCAAAAGTATATGTAACATTATAGTAACATGAACATTGGTCTACGTGTGGGCATTGCCTGAGTCTAGCTTCCAGTCCCTGCTGTTGCCGCGAATGTAAGTGTTTCAATCCGGCCACGGTTCTTGACTTCCTTCTGTAAAAATTCGTTGATGTTACGGAATGCACTTGGATCAATGAGCATAGTCTGTCACAGGACTTTCAGTACCTGTCAGAAAGTCGAGACGCAGAGAAGCGACCTACCACTTCCCATTCTTGCTCATGTGTTTCTTCACGTTCTATTTTGTCTCCAAATTTGACAATCCCCTCACGTAGACGTTGGCTGTCGCTTGCAGGTACAGTTACACGGACACGCATACGTGCACGCTGAATTGGAAGGTTGGAATCTGACTGAAGTAGTCGGATGCACTCTGACACCTGCGCAGACACCATCAATTAGCCGGCCCCTTGGAAGACAATATGAAGACATACCTGACTTTTCGCAGTCTTTCCTTGTTTTACGCTGAATCCTGCTTCTGCCATAGCTTTTTCTATCATTCCCACAGGGTATGGTGTTTGTGTAGTTGGATCTACACATTTCTCAGCCACCAGAGTAGCGATCTCTTTGCGCAATGAAGTTAGATCGTGTTCGCGTTCCTTCTCATTCACTTGAACCTCTCCTTTCTGAAGAATCTGCATTCACTTGTTTTCATTAGGGCCACACTGATGTATGGGGAAAGGCTTGCCTCGGAAACAACTTTATCGATGTCGGATGTTCCAAAAGCTTTTTGGAGATCGTTATGCTTCGCAACTTCACCTTTGGAAACGTTGATGAACACATTGCTGATTTGGAGTACATCATCTAGATTGGTTTCACTGGAGAACGCAACTTCTGTTCCTTGATCTTTTCCAGCTAAGAGGACTCACACTCCATTTCGCCATTCTTGTACTTTATTTTTATAGCATGCAACCTATATACAACGATTCAAGCTTGCGTCCTGGGTTGAGGAGAAAACAAATGGATTAACCTCGAATCGCTTGCCGCCTTTCTTTAGACGAACTACGGACACGTTGGTTAGTCTAGAGGGGGGGAATCAGAGACTTGCTTGCAATGAGTTGAAATGGGAGGGTACTTGATCTGGTTTGATGGTTGATTAATGACGGGCATGGTGGTGTAGAAAGTAGACTAGAATGAATGAGGTAAGAGTTGAGATGTCTTCCACGTGAGATGTCCAACGATCTACTTCACACAGGCGCCAAGAAGTACAGGAGATATTGACTTGAACTACAGTCGTTCCTTTACAAGACAAGGTAGAAGAAGAAAATAGTGGCCACTCTAACCTTGGTATTGCAACAGCTCCAGATGGTATAATGATACAGCGTGTGAAAAACACAGCATGGTAGAACTTCGCCCGAATTCCGGTTCGTCATCACTATCGCATCTCTACCCCACGTTTCTCTATACTTCACAATGAAGGGTATCAGCAAAAGTTTGGCCAGGTATGCATAACTTGGATTTTACATCTATGAAGAGACTTTGATGACTTTTAAGGACCCCCTTCCAGATCACCAGTAAGATTGGGATGACCAAAAGTGAGATGAGCCCATCATTGCTCGTGTGCTTATTTCTCTCTGTGCCTAGACTGACGTTACTCTATTATTTTTTGGACGATGTGCGCTTGACATACAGAGTCAAAGGATACTGAGTTTGACGACTATGAACGGCACTTTTCAAGCCTCGAAACTGCAGCTGAGCGAATGATTAAGGATATCAAGGCGTTTTGCGAGGCTATTACTTGTGAGTGCATACATGCAACAGAGGAGAACATGTAACCTTGATCATGATTTGGACAGCTCTCTTTGATCATGGACAAGGATTTGCTTCCCATTTTTCAGCTATCTTCAGTCCTATCGCAGGCGAATACGATCTCATGGGCAAACATCCCGAAGCAGAGCAAACGATCCGTAATGCTGGAAATTACGGAACTATGATGGAGGAATTAAAGACGCTTGTCCTGCCTGAGCTCGAATTGATTGAAAGCAGGATTGCAGGACCTAGTAAGGAACTGTCTACCATTATGAAGCAGATTCGGAAAACTATCACCAAGCGAAACCACAAAGTGAGGTTATTGTGGGTGTCGACTTGATACAAACGCTGACGCTGCTCAGCTCCTAGACTATGATCGATTCAACAATTCGTTGACTAAGCTCCGGGATAAGAAGGAGAAATCATTGGGCGATGAGAAGAATCTCTTCAAGGTTGATTTCGTTTGTTGATGGTCCTGGCAATTTCTGAATGCGTCTCGTCTAGCTTGAACAAGATTTTGAAATCGCGACCAACGAGTATGAATATATCAATACTGCGTTAAAGCAAGATCTCCCTCGATTCATGCAGCTGTCGACTCAATTTATCGATCCGCTGTTCAACTCGTTTTTCTACATGCAGTCAGTCACTGAATTTGTTTTTCAAGTGCTGTCGATGATGATGATGCTTGATCTACCCAGGTTAAACATATATTATCTACTTTTGGAAAAACTGAACAATTTTGCGGATTCTGCCAAGTATGAGATCACCAACATGTCGGGTGGCGATATTGAACGGTCATACGAGGAGAAGAGAACTGATGCTTGGCATACGATTGAAAATCTGAGGATTGTCTCGCGGATTGTTTCAGTTTGTAGGTTATGCTTGGCATCATTTGACAGTTTTTAACTAACGCTTTTTCAGCACGACTGGTACAAACAGCTCGAAGTCAGAACAACTCCCAACAGGCGTCTACTGCTGTCTCGCCTACAGCCTCGACTGGGTCAGGCTCGAATCTACGCTCTCCACCGCCAGGACAGTCTATGTCCTCTGCAGTAGCATATAAGAAAGCAGCGCCGCCGCCACCATCTCTTGGAGGTGCCTCATCTTCGGCGGCTCATGCTGCACCGCCTCCTTATTCACCATCTCCGCCAGCCAATGGATCCTCTACTGCTGGGGCTGCAGCCGCGGCGAAGAAAGCTCCACCGCCACCACCACCGCTCAAGTCAAAACCTAAACCAAAGCCTGCAGTCCAATATGTCGTTGCCTTGTATGACTTTTCCGCGCAGGTATGTATTGGGGAGCGTGATTGACCGTCAATCATTGATCTTGTTGCAGGCTGAAGGGGATCTGTCATTCGGTGTGGGTGATAGGATTGAGTTAGTGCAGCGAACAGAGAGTACGGAGGATTGGTGGACTGGGCGACTGAACGGACAGGAGGGTGTGTTCCCGGGTTTGTAATTTCTTTTGAATGGAGAATTGCAGTGCTGACAGGATGAACAGGGAACTATGTGCAAGAGACCTAGAATAAGTAGATTAGCAATTGAATAAGACATATAGGACATTTGTGATTGGCTGCCGTGCACAATAAAGATCAACATATTATGTCAGCTAAGCGAGAGCGGAACCAAGGATGGTTGTCCGCTGTAATGCTGCATCTTGTCCGCTTCCCTCATGCAGCCCGCCCCTTCGCCGCCTTTTCCCGCCGCCCTCTCATGTCTGCCCTCCACCACAATGCACTGCCCTCAGCCCCTCCCTCTTCAGCGCCCCAGACTACCCGCTGGTCAAATGATGCTGCTTCGCCCCAGGTTGCTGCCCGGCCTCCTCCAGCACCAAAAATCGGAATCCAAAGGCCTAGAATTCGCCCAACAAAGGCTGCTTTGACAATCGTGAGTTTCCTGTTGCCTCGTCAAGTGCTTACGTGCCGAGCCGCCGTAGACACCCACCGCTGCTGCCCGATTGCGCACTCTGCTGAGTGGACCAACTCCACAGCTGATACGAATTGGGGTCCGGAATAAAGGATGTGCTGGACTTTCATACCACCTAGAATATGTAGGCAGGCCCGGAAAGTTCGACGAAGTCGTGGAACAGGACGGTGTCAAGGTACTCATAGACTCTAAGGCTCTTTTCTCAATAATTGGAAGCGAGATGGATTGGAAGGAAGATGCACTGAGGTATGTCTAATTGTAATCTCGCCTCCCCTCATCATACTGACTCAGGTGTGATTGATCAGTGCGAAATTTTCATTCAAGAACCCCAATATCAAGGACGCCTGTGGTTGTGGAGAATCGTTCACTGTTGGATCTTGATAGACATCATAGAAATCGTACGTACGTAACTCCAGCTATTTTTATTCTTATTTACGCCTGTGCTTCTCAACGTAGTTTACCCTGTCCACTGTATCTATACAAATCCAAGACTAATCAGTGTATCTTTCTATAAATTAGACATAATTGCGATATGAGAGGTATTTAGCTGAACCCTATCGGAAAACGCGATGGCAGTAATCAGCTGAGCTTTCACAGGCACTCCCTGTATCTCCACATGAGAAAATCGAACCAAGAAGATGCATACCGCATATGAAGGTATCAGTGATAGTGGTATGGGTCATAGGTAGGCGGATGTGCCTGATGAGAAAGGGCCTGAGAAGGCTGATGGACTAGACATGGCTGTCCAGCACCTCGAGGAAGGACAGCAGTTGGAGTTGGCTGATGAGAACCTTTATCGGGAAGACACTGATTATCCCAATCATGGTTCAGTTGAACTTGCTCATTAGTATTTTCACCATTTCGATCCGATTGAGCTCCAACAGTCGGATGATAGACTGAGGAACGTGGTTCCTGCTGCTGTTGAGGTCGAGACCGGGTGTTTGGAAAGGGAGGAGGAGAAGGAAGAACCTGACTGACGTTGCTCATAAGAGATGACGTGGAAGATGCAATGGATGATGGATGTTTTCGTTGTTCAGGGGTGATTTTACCTCTGGTTGGTAGAGTGTTTTTGTCAACATGCGCCTTTCCCCCTCCACCTAGATCTGGGGGAGAAAGGATCATCGACGTGACCACATTTCGTATGGCCTTGGGCTTGTTTCTTCCAGCATTGACATATTTCAAATCGAACAAGGTCCTCGTTGGTTGATTCGAATGATTGTTGAAAACGGTATTTCGCTTCGATTGAGATGTAGATGTGAGATCGAGTGCGTCAGGTTCAGTATAACATCGAGGCAACGATACACTGTTTAGATCGACACCATCAAAATGTTGATGATCACTGCCATCCAAAGAAAATGAATGCTCCGAATATGGAGGTGATGAGTGATGCATAAATGAAGTATCGTATGTTTGAGAAAAGCTCTGCTGCGGGCTGTGACTTGAAGAAATCGAGGAGGCTGATGATACAGGTAGTTGTACAGGAAATGAAGACGAAATGTAAGGGGAGACATTGGCTTGATAGAACGATTCTCGGCCTGGGACTGTCTT
>Ga0153992_100255_pt1 | contig 14944 bp, 13 predicted proteins | sample TSNC076MetaG_FD_104683 | JGI IMG/M metagenome (GOLD analysis project Ga0153992, IMG submission 104683) | Attine ant fungus gardens microbial communities from North Carolina, USA - TSNC076 MetaG | ecosystem: Host-associated > Fungi > Mycelium > Unclassified | place: USA: North Carolina, Lumber... | reverse complement strand
TTGAGAAAATCTGTGACCTGATTTTCTCAGATAATACCAAGCATGAATTTCAAATTTCATGGTGTTTTAGACTTTCTCAGATGTTATGATCTAAGAAAAATGTCAGACCCTCTCCCAGACCTCTCTAGATACCTATTTTTTGGTTAATGGTATATAAATATCCTGTCCATTACAGATCAAAGTCACGTACATACTATATATACATGTTGTCTTATTTTTCTTCTGGGCCAGGTTGTGTGATTCTTTTCAAAAGAATAGGAGCCAAACTGACAATCTGAGCCACTGGGCTTACCTTTTAATGGCTTTTATGAATGTCAGAGAGAGACATTGAAAAAGATATTTTATCACAAAGAACTGTTACACAACATGCAGGCAGTATTCTATCTTTAGAAAACTGTATCACATTGCATGCAATATGCCAAATGCAATACAATGTGACATCACACCTAAAAACTTTTATGCATTATATCTAGCACTTTGGCACCTGTTAAAATGTCAACTAGGTATAATCAGTACTTGTAATGTCATGACTTGGTAAAGTGGCTAAGTCAATATTTATTTTTCATTTATTTTTATTTTTATTTTTATTTCTTTTAATTTCTAAAGATTGGATACACCAATGCTTCTTTTCTTTAACTACCACCATCTTCCCCCTTAGGACCACAATAGCTCCTGGGAAGACCTATACTCTACCAATCCTCTATCATTAATATTGTCATAATTTCACCCTCCATCTTTATCTCTGTTCTGTTTATTCATATCTAACTTGTGATCACCATGACATGTGTTAGACACATTGTACTAGCTGAAGCTCTTGCTGGTGGAACTTTTCTTGCTTTAGTCTCCTAGAGAGCAGCATTCAAAATGCAGATGGTAGTCCAAAAGAATTATACTGAGTTAACACTACTGTCCAGGTAGTTATGTAATCCCCTAATCAAAAACCCAATGGTAGAGCCCCAACACTTGAAACATGGGTAGGCTGCCTTTGCTTTACCTTTACCATTGCAGAAAGTTACATAGGTTGGGCTTTGACAAAGAATGGATAATGTGCTATTAATAGAATGAACTAATTCAGGCCCTTCTCATAGAGCTTTGACTTACTGAGAAGTCACTGGTACCTATCTGAAAAGGGATCTGACCAGAGTATCTGTTTTAGTATTCATTCACAAGTGTTATATACAAGGAGGGTTGGTCCAGTTGCAAGGTATAGGAGGCTAGAGGAAGAATTGAGACATTGGTAAAAACAAACTTAGTATTATGAGAGCCTTAAGAAGGAAATGGTCTCCTATGCATTTAAATACTTAATCCAAAATCTCAAGTCATACAATGAGATCAAGGTATAAATAGCATGGGAACTTAGGAAACCAAATCATGTGACAAGGTCAAGTGACCATAGAACATTCTGGAAGAATATATGATCATAGACTAGTAGTAGTACAGCTACTGTAAAATAGTATAAGTAGTAGTCCAATCTAAAGAAGAACTCCATCAAGTTCTTTTTGAATATCTACCTAGGGTGATCACTAAGAGTATTCACTGCCTATCAATAACACTTAGGATACTGGTATCTGTTATTTAGTGTACAATTTCTTCTCTATCTAGACTACTGACTACAGTTGGGGTTTGGGAGGTACACTTATAACATGTGCTGGGAGTATGTAGCTACCTTTTATATAGTGCTACCATGGACTGCCATCAAGCACTGTAATAAACCATTGATTTAAAAAAAATAAAAAAAGATTGGACACACAAACAAGTTAAATGAAAAGGTGTGCATGGGACTTTACAAATAACAACAAACAGTAGAATATATATAAGTAGTGTACAGTAATTAAATAGGAACACTATCAAGTTCTTGTCAACTTAGACTAGAAGTGGAATTAAGTCATTTTAGCTATATTCTTATATATGAATAGTCCAAAAAATATAACAATATCCACTTCAGCCCTTTAAGTATAGAACTAAGGTGTAAAAAAACTATAGTATATAAAGTATCTACTAGCCCAGTGTTATATACCAGAAATTCAGTATTAATTTATTTTTATTTTTATTTTCTTTTTATTTTATTTATAATTTCTGCTCCTGAACTCCTAATTTGTCTACTTCTATAGGGTCACAATATAAACCAAATACTTGTACAGCTCCTATTCTAGACTTTATATAAGTACTCTAGCTGTATATTATAGTTCTTTATAGGTTAATATCATAAAGTTACAAATGTAAGAGAACTCTACCAATGCTATCCCTGGAATGCTAAACCAACTTCCTAGAGTGGTCTTGTACCTAATTAAATATCACTATATAATATTTAATTGTCTCTAGCTAACAAGATAGATGTATAGGTATGTCTTTGAGAGCTAAAAGAATACTGACCTAAAACTAGACAGAAATAACTTAATCTAATGTTCAAGAAAAAATACAAGAGGTATGTATATCTAAGGCCAGATAGAAACAACTGGCCTTAGGGCTTACAGACAGACACTTTATGTACAAGACTAAATATACAACTATTTGTAGTAAAATAAATAAGCCTTAGGCTTTGTTGCTAGGAGGGAAATTTAACAGATGAAATGAAATGGAGATGACAGCAAAAATATGCTATTTTGGAATAAAATAGTAAATAAATGAGAAGAAATGACAAAAGATAAAAGAAACCTTCCAGAAGATACTTTATTACTTCCATTCATTGAGACATTAATCTGATAGTAAGACTCCCAAAAAACTCCTGAATTTTTCAAAGGTTTTGCAAGGGAGGGCTTTGATGAAGACATTAGCCAATATGTTCTTGGTAGAGATATAGTTAAGCTTGATCTCTTGGTACTCAATATGTTCTTGAATGAAATAATGATAAATATTATGTGACTCAAGTTGAGTTGACTCAGCAGCTAAGTCTTTGAGGGTTACAAAGAGAACTCAATGGGGTTTTCAATCAATTATACTATTTACTTATACAAGCATGCTATTTGCCCTTGTTTATATTGATGGTATTCTATAGTCAGCCAAAAGGCTTGCTGGTTCAATTCTCTTGTCTGTTATTCTGTAAATAGATCTTTCTATAGTCAAGATAACTCATGACAACAAATGTTCATATGCTTAGCATGAGAGTAGGATACTAGATTGTTGGCTAAGGTAATGCATCTCTGATTGTCAGCATAAATCATAGTTGCTGTGGTAGGAGGGAAGTCTAGCTTAGTAAGCAAAATACAAAGCCAAATGGCTTCTTTGGTAGCATTGGCTAAAGCAACATACTTAGCCTCTATAAAGGAAGTTACTACAGTGGTCTGTTTCTTGAAAGACTAGGAGATAGAGCTTTCTGCAATATCAAAGACAAAACCACTAGTCAATCTGTGATCATCACAATCTTAAGCCCAATTAAAATCTGACCACCCTGCTAAATCAAATTTTCCCTTCTCTCATTTCCCTAACATAAGGTTGTAATCAACCATGGACTTGAGATAGTATAAAATGTGCTTTGCTGTCTGTAGATAAGCTATTCCAGGGTTGTTATTAAACTGTATAACAAGTCCAACCATGAATTGGATATCTGGCCTTATTTGTATTATAAAAAGCAATGAGTCTACCAATGACAAATAATGAATATCATTTGCATAATCCTTGAAAGTATGTTTTTAGCTTTAGTTGTAGGTAACTGGGATAGAGTGAGATTAAGTCTTACAGCAAGGGATGTAGATACTGGAGTCAAGTCTTCTAGTCCAAAACAAGTGATAGTATGTTGAATGTGGGCTATTTGACTGAGATAAATAAGGCATCTTGAACAATCTCTAGTGACCAAAACTCCAAGCATGTGCTTGAGCTCACCTAAGTCAGTAATTTTAAAATCTTCACCCAGAAACAACTTGAAGGAGATTATGTAGTATTCATTAGGTCCTGTCACAGCCATATCATCAATATAGACCAGGATTAGTAAGATGATTTTTCCTTTGTAACACTTGATATAAAGACAGTCATTAGCAAATGCATGTATAAATCCAAATTTAATTGGAACTTTATGCAAATGCTTTTTCCACTATCTTCTAGCCTGTTTTAATCCATAGAGAGCCTTTTTGAGTTTCCAATAGTAACCAGATCTAGAGTGTTTAATACCATCAGATATAGTTATATAGATTTCTTCATTAAGGGAACTATGGAGGTAAGTGGCAATGATATCAACATGATAAAGGTCCTAGTCTAGATAAGCTACATAAGCAAGAAAAATCCAGAAAGTAGAAAACTTTACAACAAATGAGAAAGTGTCTGTGAAGTTCTTTTTAAATATCTATGAGAAACCTTTAGCTACTATGTATATCTTAAACTTAACTAAGTTTCTATACCTATCTTATTTCTCATAGAAGACAATACAGCTGCCTACAGTCTTTCATCTATTAGGTAAGCTATTGACCACTTCAAAGACACCCAATTTTTGTAGTTGCATAAACTCCAGTTTTATGGCCTACTTCTACTGCTTTGAATATGGGGAATGAATAGCCTCCTAGTAAGTTTTTGGTTCTCCAGAGACTACAATAAAAGCAATATTGACATTGCCCAGTGTAATTACCTCATCAGCAGCTATAAGTCCAAAACAGCTAGGAGCTTTCCTTTCATGACCAGAATAACATGGGGCTGGAAGAGGAGAGAAGTCCTTAACTTCACTAGATATGCTGACTTTTACAGAAGAGTCAATTTTCAGGTCATCAGGTAGTGGGATGATTGATAGGGAAAGGGATTTCTTGAGAAGAAAGTCATCTTTTGGACCTGGAAGTAGGGTAATATTCTTTTGAATAGCATCATTAACTAGAGTATTGATTTCTTTGTTGCTGGTAGGGGTATCTTGGACTTTAATGACCACCAGTTTACTTGGTAAGTCATCTTCAAAGAATTTAACATCTCAAAAGGCTATTAACTTGCCATTTTTGAGGTTTTCAAGATAATAGCCTTTTACTTCATCTACCCACTAGTCAAGTATCTGGACTTTACTGTCTGAGACTCCAGTTTACCTCTGTATACTTGCTTCAGTACATGTGTCTATTCCAATAAGCCAAAAACTTGTAAGTGAGATACATTAGGCTTATAGCCTGTCTATGTCTCATAGAGAACAATACTATTTAATCCAGAAGTAGTAGATATGCTCCTAATATAGACTGTATAAGAGAAAGCTTCACTCTAGTACTGTAAGTTGACATTTGTAGTATATAGCATTGAACAGACCATCTCAAAAAATATAGCAATAGCTTGCTTGGCAATTCTATTCTGTTCTGGAGTATAAAGGATGGTGGTTTCATGAATAATTCTATTGCAGTAATAAAAGGTATATATAATGTTATTGACAAACTTTAATCTATTGTCAGAATGTAGGCAGCGTACTTTTAGTTTAGATTACCTTTCAAGCATGGCCAGAATGTTATAGACTGCCATACTAGTATCTTTCTTAGTATGTAGGAGCCTTTCCACTGGGTATCTACAGTTGACTTCAACAACTACTAAAGTATAGAAAAAGCTATCCCAGGTTGGAACCAACATTGGACCAGTAATATTTATGACAATAAGTTCTATTTTTGCATAGCAAGTGCTACTAGAGTCAGAGAAGAGAAAGTAGTGTGATTTGTCATTTGTACAACTATTGCAAATATGATCAAACTCATAAGGTATGCTAATTTTAAGGTCTTTGACTAGGTTTTAACATTGTATGGAGTCTATAGCTTAGAGACTTAAGTGTCCCATATGTTGGTACCATAGATGTATACTGAGAAGACTATTAGCTAGGTAAGCAGTACCAGTGACTGGAAAAGTACACTGAATGTATTACAAGGTTCTAGTAGAGCCTATTAAGGAGGCCTTGAAAAGCTCCTTGCTATTCTTGAAAAGTATAAGTTCTTTATTGAAGTTCTAAATAGATACTCCTTAATAATAGAGAGTACTAAGACTGACAAGATTGGCACCTAGATAGAGAATATGGAGGGTATTATAAAGGATAATATTTAATCAACTACTGAGAAGTTTTACAGAGAAAAGAACTGAACCTCAACCAACAATAGAGACTTTGTTATAGCTATTAATAGTAACAAATTTATTGAAGGGCTCTGTATTAGTAATGAAATGCTTTTTGCTAGTGAGCATATGTAATGTAGTACCACAATCTAGAAGAATATTGGTACTTAAAATAGTATTGGTAAATGCTATGAGCATTTTTCCAACTTTATGTACTTCTAAAGATTGTAGCTATTCAATAGCAAGATTGGCAGATCCTCTAGACTGAAATAAGTTCTTGTTGGTTCTAGATATATACTCTGGGACCCAATATCCCTCTTGGCCACAAATATAACACTTGGTGCCTGCAGGTCGAGTGTTATCGAGAGACAGTGAGTGTCCTTAGTGATTACCCTAGGTAAATGTTCAAAAAGAACTCAATAGAGTTCTTCGTTAGATTGGACTACTACTTATACTACTTTTACAGTGGCTGTACTACTACTAGTCCATGATCACATGTTCCTCTAGAATGTTCTACAACCTCGTGACCTTATCACGTGACTTGGCTTCTTAAGTTCCTCTGCTATTTATATCTTAACCCTATTGTACACTTTGAGGTTTTGGACTAAGTGTTTGAATGCATGGGAGACTTTTTCCTGCTCGGGGCTCTTATAACATGGCCCCCCCTTCAAGTTTCCTTGTTCCAAGGAATTTTTCCATTGATTCCAGTCTTTGTCTCATCTTTTCTCTCTTTCTCTTTTATATCTTTTTCTTCCCCAACCGTACAGTAGTTTTGCTGTAAGTTCCCTAGGTAGTTCCTGACTGAACTTCTTTTCTTCTTTCTCTTGCTCCTATTGTCTTGGTCCTTCAACTTCTTCCCTGTACTCCCTCTCAAACTTTTCTACCAATTCCTTTACATTCTCCAAGTTCTCTCTACTTTCCCAGATGTCTTCTTCCACTATGTAGCCTTTCTATCTCACCAGGAACTTTTCCTTCCCTCTAATCATTCTTTTGTTAAGAATTTTTTCTACTTTGAACTCCTCTTCTCCCTTGATGATGACCAGTTTTGGTGGTATCTTCTTCTGTTCCTCTACCTGTGGTTTATAGAGTCATACTCTACTTACGTTAACTACAGGGTGTATTTTAATAGATTTAGGTAATTCTAACTCTATCATATTACTCAAGACAATTCCTTTTACTTTGTAGAGGCCTACAAAGCATTTGGTCAGTTTCTCTGATCTTCTTCCTTTCATTTGCCACTTTAAATCCTTTATACTTAGCAGTACTAAGTCTCCTACTCTGTATTCTTCCTCCTCTCTTCTCTTTCTGTTTGCAAACTTTTTTATCTCTTCTTACACTTTCCCTAATACTGCTTTTGCTTTCTTCTGGATTTTTCTCATTCTCTCTACAAATTTTTCCACTGCTTTGTACTTTCCTTTCCTTCTTCCTTTAAATCCCATCTTTGGGTCTTGACCGTAATTTGCTTTGAATGGCAATATTTTTGTTGCTGTGTGGACCTTGTTATTGTATGCGAACTCTGCTGTTCCCAACCAATCTGGCCACTGTTCTTGCCTGTGATTGATGAAGACTCTTAGGTACTGTTCTAGCTTCTGGTTTATCCTCTCTGTTTGCCCATCCGTTTGGGGATGATAGGCCATCGAGAGCTTTGTTTAGATCCCTAGTAAGTTATTCAGCTTCTTTATCATTCCTGCCACAAACTGCACTCCCCTGTCTGATATGATGCTTTCTGGAAGCCTATGCAACTTCCATATGTGGTCCCAAAACAGCTTTGCAAGTCCCTCTGCTGACGTTTTCTCTGTTGTTGCTATAAAATGCGCTATTTTACTAAAATGATTGCTTACTACCAGGATTGCATTGTATCCCTGGGCTAGGGGCAGTTTGGTGATAAAATCTGCCAATATATGACTCTATGGTTTTTCTGGGATTGCATTGGGTATTAGCTTTCCTGCTGGTGCCTTGCTTCAGTTCTTGTATCTTTGACAAGCATCGCATCCGTCCACATATCTTCCTACCTCTTTTGTTATTCCTGGCCACCAGTAATTCCTGCCAATCAACTCCGTCATTTTCCATCTCCCTCCGTGCCCTCCTACTGGGGTGTCGTGGTGTAATTGTATTATTTCCCTTCTGAGGTTCTCTTCTGGTATGTATATCCTTTCTTCCTTCATTACTATTCTATCTTTTACTTCCTATTCTTCATCTCTCAGCATCTTGATTCCTGCCTTTTTCAGCTTCTCTACTGCTTTTACGACTTTCTCATTCCCTTCCTGCGCCTTTCTGATTCTTTCTTTTAGGTTTTTCTCTTCTATTATTGTTTCTGCTTTCCTAATCCACTCTGGCTTCACTAGTTTCTGATTTTCGTTATCTCTTTTTACTCTATTCTATCAGTCTGGCCTTCTGCCTAATCCACCCACCTTCTCCATGCTCTTTCCTGGAACATGCTTCAATGTGAAACTAAACCATGATAGGTATAGAGCCTATCTTGCTTGTTTTTGGTTTAATTTCTGACTTGCCATAAAATACTGGAGGTTTTTGTGATCTGTCCAGATTTTGAATTCGAGTTTTGCTCCTTCAAAATAATGCCTCCATGCTTCTAGGCATCTTATTACTGCCAACATCTCTTTATTGTGAATTTCATAATTCTGCTCAGTAGCATTTAGCAATTTAGAGATGAAAGCTACTGGCCTCCATTTGCCATCTTTGCACTTCGTCAACAACACCCTCCCTGTTGTATAATCTGAGGCATCTGCTTCCACTCTCATCTCCCTATCAATGTCTGGGATGGCCAGAATAGGTTCTGTAGTGAATACCACCTTGAGTTCCTCAAATGCTTCCTCTTGTTCCTTTTCCCACTTCTACTTTTGCTCCTTCCTGACTAGCACATGTAGCAGTGCTGCTATCCTAGCAAAGTTCTTTATGAACCTCCTGTAGTAATTGGCAAGGCCTAGGAACTTTTGCACTTCCTTGACGTTCCTAGGTGCTAGCCAGTTAAGGATTCCCTCTACCTTTTCCTTCTGCATTTCTACTCCTTTTGGGCCAATTACTACTCCCAGGAATTCTACTTCCCTTACTTTCCATTTGCATTTCTCCAGCTTTATGAACAGATTGTTTTCTTCCAGTCTCCTCAGTACTTCCTCTACCAACTCATCATGTCCTTCCTCCATATCTGTGGCTACTAAAATGTCATCAATGAAAGTCACCGTATCCCCTTGGTTTATGAGATCTCTAAACAGGTCATTTATCATTGCTTGGAAGGTAGCTGGAGAGTTTGTCAACCCAAAATACATGATAGTGGGTCCGTATGCTCCGATATGTGTTGTGAATGCTGTCTTCCATTTTTCTCTCTCCTTGATCCTGACATTATTGTATCCCCATCTCAAGTCTAATTTTGTAAACACCTTCCTCTTTCCTACTCCATCCAATATATCTGCAATAAGGGATAGAGGGTATCCATTCTTTATTGTCCACTGGTTTAAGTATTGATAATCCTGCACCATCCTCCATGTGCCATCCTTTTTTACCACAAAGTGTACCAGTGATGTTTGGAGTGATTTAGAGGGTTGGATGTATCCTTTCCTCAATTGGTCTTCTACAAATTTCTGTACTTCCTCTCTTTCTTCTCTTGATAGTGAGTATACCTTCCTCTTTCTTGGCATAAACCCTTCTTTTAGCTCTATGGCATGGTCCCAGGTCTTTTGCACCGGCATCCTTTCTGACTCCTTTTTTCCAAATACTTTCTTCCACTTCCAGAATCTCCTAGGCACCAGTTCTCTTAATACTTCTTTGTTCTCGTTCTTTTCTGTCTTCCTCACTTTTTTCTTCTTTCCTTCTTGCTTTCTTTTTCCACATATAGGTGGGCAACGTGTCATCTTCACCTCTCTCTTTTTCCAATCTATTTCTGGGTTGTGGGCTGCTAGCCATGGCATTTCTAGTATCAACTCTGTCTTTTCCAAGTTGCACATGTCCATTCTTGCTCTTTCCACATGTCCTTTGAAGAACATATTGCACTCAACCTGGTGTATTATAGCTCCTCCTGCATTTGCTGTTCCATTTACATTCCTAACTAAGAGAGGTTTTTTTAGCTTCTCCATCTTAAACCCCTTTTCTTTTGTAAAGGTTGTGTCCATGAATAGACCTGTCGTACCACTATCCAACAATGCCTTCACTACTACTCCTTCATGACTCTCCAGCTTCTCTAACCCTACTTTCAGCCAGACTTCCCTCAATGGCTGTAGTGTATGCCATATATCTCTTACTCTCTCAGTTGTATTGGTGGACATCAATTTATTGCCCAGTTTTTCTAGGTGCAATACACTATATATATTATTGGAGGCCAGCCGAGAGCTTACTGTTTTCCATTTTTTTTTGCCGACTCCTGTGGCATTTCTACTATCCTTCCTCTATGTCTTTTCTAGTAATTTTTGGCCATATGGCCCCATTTTCCACACACGTAGTACATCCTATCTCCTCCTCTTCCTCTATTTATATCCATTGCATTTGGGTCTCTCCTTGGACCCGTTTGAGCTTTCTCTCTATTAGTCATGTTTCCACCTCCTCTATCTCTGTATCCTTCTCCTGTTCTCCACATTATTTGTCCCTCTCTTCCTCTGTATGATCCTCCTCCTCTTGGCTGCGTATTTCTCTCTGGGTGTGCCATATTTCTTCCCAGCACTCTTTCTTCTGTCCTGCTTTGTCTTTGATTCCTGTCCAATCTTACTGCCCTTTCCTGCCACTTCCCAATGGTGGTAGGCAGTTTCTCTGCTTCGGCCAACTTCCTTCTGATAGCTCCATTCAATCCTCTTTTGAATTCTTCAATGAGAGGTCTTTCTTCATAGCTGCTCCCTCTGGTGACCTTTTTAAACTCCTATACATACTCATCGCAGGTTCTTCCCCTCTGCTTGATTGTTCTTAGCTGCTCTATATTTCTTTCCTCCTCTGATGTTTCTCCAAAGTTATTCCTTATTTTTGTGAACAACTGTTCTGCTAACTCCACCTCTGATTCTCCTTTTGCTAACTCGTCCAACAGGTTATCTTTCCATGTCTCTGCTATTCCTTGTACATATAATAATACCCAGGCTACCTGGGTCACTCCCACCTTCTCTGTTATCTTTATTCTGATATATAGTCAAGCTACATTTACAAACGCACTTACTTCCTCCATCTTCCCACTAAAGACTTGAGGCCTTGTGACCTCTACTCTGCTCTCTTGTTGCTGGAAGAGCATGGTGTTAACCTGCTGCTGCAGGATGGCGATCATAGCAAAGAGTTGTTCCTCTCTGGAAGGGAATTCCCCCTGTTATTGTCGGGACATATTGTATAGTGGTGGTGGTGGTGATAGTGATAGTGATAGTGACGACTCGTACTCTGACAATTCTTGATCCAGGGTTACTAACTAAGGCCTATATCCAACGGGGCGTACAATATTTATCTGTCTGGATTCCTACTGCCTTACTGACTACTGCTCTAATCAAATTTGGTATACGATTGCCTCTAAGGAGAGGACCCCTACACTAAGTGGCTTCCTACAGAATAACCACCAATCTCCTGCATATACCATTCACAATGGAATGTAGCATGGAGTTTATATAGAGAAAAAAGTAAAGAGCAATGTTCAATTGTAAGGTCAGAACTCAAGTAGGATATCTGGACTTGGTATCTCATCTCCTCCCTCAATCCCTAACTGACTAAGAAGTCCCCTTTACAGCTAGGGCCCGCTATCCAAAAAGCTTGTGAGCACTGTGCTCACTAGTGAGGAAGATGTGAGAGTAAGTGGGTGGTGAGGCCGCGAGATGCGAGGTCACTATTGGGAATCAAGTTCTTATGTTATTGAGAGACAGTGAGTGTTCTTAGTGATCACCCTAGGTGGATGTTCAAGAAGAACTTGATGGAATTCTTTATTGGATTGGACTACTACTTATACTACTTTTACAGTAGCTGTACTGCTACTAGTCCACAATTACATGTTCCTCCAGAATGTTCTATGACCTCGTGACCTTATCACGTGACTTGGCTTCTTAAGCTCCCCTGCTATTTATATCTTAACCCTATTGTACACTTTGAGGTTTTGGACTAAGTATTTGAATGTACAGGAGACTTTTTCCTACTTGGGGCTTTTATAACATTGAGTTTGAGATTTCTTTTTTTTGTCAAGGTTTTTTACTTTTTTTCTCTTTTTTCTAGAGTTATTTGAAGATGATAAGGACTTGGTAAAGAAAGCTATTTGGTCAAACTTGGCCTTTTTGTCCTTTTTGTTAGCAAGACAATTGCATTCAGAGTATTCATATATAGAGATAAGTTCTATAGTAAGGATATCTAAAGTAAGGTCTTTTTCTTTATCAAAAAGATTTTGCTTGACAATATCCCAGATGTTAAAACAAGAGAGAGAGTGGAGTATAGCATGAATAACAAGTATATTCTTTAATTTGTGATCAGCTTCAGTAATACAATGTTTTAGATTCAAAAATAACCCAATATGATCAGACATAGAGGTGTATTTATTCCACTTTCTGAGATAAAGCTATTGGAAATAATAGTGTACATTAGTGTCCTGTCTTTGAGTGATATAAAACTGATAAAAACAGTCCCACATATCTTTAGAAGAAATAGCAGATTGGACATGCTCATATTGTCCATATTTAATAGCTTCTTGTATTAATCCTATAGTAGCTAGGTTAAATTCCAGCCATTGTATATGCTCAGTTTGTAAATAGACCTATTTTTTGTAATTGTCAGAGCCAGAGACAGGTTTCTTGGAAGTAATATTAACAAGAAGATCAACTAGAGAAATAGGAAGAGTAGATTACTGGCCATTGACAGTAAGCCAAAGGAGTCATGCTTAGAGGATAGATATCATATTGTCTGACCATACATAGTAATTGCTCCTATTTAATTTGGGAAAGTTTAGCATTGAAGATATTTGGCCAATGGATACCATAACCTGACAAGATAGATATACAGGTACATTTTCAAGAGCTAAAGGAATGCTAATCTAAAACTAGACAGAAATAACTTAATTCAATATTCAAGAAGAAATACAAGAGGTATGTGTACCTAAGTCCAGACAGAAATAACTAGTCTTAGAGCTTACAAACAGACACTTTATGTACAAGACTAAATGTATAACTGTTTGTAGCAAAATAAATAAGCCTCAGGTTTTGTTACTAGAAGAAAAATTTAATAGATGAAATGAAATGGAGGTGACGGCAAAAGCATACTATTTTGGAATAAAATGGTGAGTAAATGAGGAGAAATAACAAAAGGTAAAAGAAACTTTCCAGAAGGTACTTTATCACTAGCTTGACTTGGTAACTTCTGATCCTGGCTAACTAGACTATAGGATCAGAGACAGATAGACTGTAACAGTACATATATTGTAGACTATACCCTTAGAAGTCTTATTTTAAACTTTAAGAATTTTCCTAAAGATAAGTTGTAATATACTTAGGAGTATAATATTACTAAGGATTCTTGTAGTGACTTAGCCTGAGATAACTTAATCACTCTCCTAGTCTAAGTTGATAAGAAGAACTCAATGGAGTTCTTATTTGATTACTATATATTACTTATACACCTTTTGTATTTACTTGTATTTATAAAGTCCTATGTATCCTTTTTGAGTCATTCTTTCTCATGCATTTGTTTGGTTTTCTTATTAAATAAGTAAAAAGAAAAGAAAAGAAATATTAAATAATAACTTAGCTGTTTTACCAAGTCATGATACCATCCCCCTCTCAAGATTCCTTGTCTTGAGGATTTTATAATTCATAGTTAGGATCAACTATGTTACCCATTTCATCTTTATCCTTTTTTGTCTATTTCTAAATTTCTGATTCTTTTTGCTCAATTTCTTCTTCTTCTTCTTAAATTGTTTCTAAAGTTCTTCTTTCTTTTGTTTGTCCCTCTTTCCATTGTCTCCAATTCCTTTCTAATCTTCCCCAATATTTCTTGTTGTATTACTTATCTAACTATCCAAATAGTTTCTTTGCTATAAATTGTTCTGGTAGTTCTTCTCTCCTGAATATTCTTTTTTCTTTTTCTTGCCATCTTACATCTTCTATATTCCATTAGTATTCCTTTTCAAACTCTTGAACTGCTCTTTTTGTATTCTCTAAGTTTTCTATCCCTTCTCAAGTATTGGATTCAACTGTGAACCCTTTCTATCATACCAAATACTTATCCTTTTCTCTAATCCGTTGCTTGTTCAGTATTCTCTCAACCTCCTATTCCTTTTCTCCTTTGATTATAACTGGAGCTGGTTGCTCCTTTCTCTGTCCCTCAACTTGCCCTATGTATCTATGTATCCTACTGATGTTTACTACTGGATATATTTTAATTGTGCTAGATAACTCTAATTTAACTGTATTTGCCAATACAATCTTCTTCACTTTATAAGAGCCTACAAACCTCTCTGTTACTTTTCCATCCTTCTACTGACCATTTGATATTTTAGATCTTTGGTGCTGAGTATTACCAAGTCCTTTACTTTATACTCATTAACTTCTTCTCTGTCACAAACTTCATTTAGACTATAACTCTAGAAATACTTAACCAATTTCAATAATCTAAATAGCTACCAAAAGCCCTTAAGAAGGCCTTTCAACTGGTACCAAAAATATCTCAAAACAATCAGTATTCACTGAGTTATCAGCAGATCAGTCAGTGATTACCAAGTTACTAGACACTAAATTGCCAATATCTCAGGAACCACTTAACATAATCATTTGCTTTAATGACCATTGTGAAGCTCTCTTCAATGTGCTTCTTTTGGCCATAAATAGATCCAGAGGCAATAAGATCCCATGGAGATACAAGGTCCTCAATATTTGCATATAACATTAATCTTTATCCATAAATTATTATCTGTCCTTGAATAGAACAAAGAACTGCCCTAAAACAGTTAGGTTATCTCTATTTCAAGAACAATAGCACTCCTATATGTAGAACAATAGGTAGTGATCATGTG
>Ga0153992_100252_pt1 | contig 14962 bp, 14 predicted proteins | sample TSNC076MetaG_FD_104683 | JGI IMG/M metagenome (GOLD analysis project Ga0153992, IMG submission 104683) | Attine ant fungus gardens microbial communities from North Carolina, USA - TSNC076 MetaG | ecosystem: Host-associated > Fungi > Mycelium > Unclassified | place: USA: North Carolina, Lumber... | reverse complement strand
TCAGGTGATCATAGAACATTCTGGAAAGGACATGTGATCATGGGACTCTAGGGTACAGCCACTGTAGTAGTAGTATAAGTAGGGCTGCAATCCAATGAAGAACTCCATCGAGTTCTTCTTGAACATCTACCTAGGGTGATCACTAAGGACATTCGCTGTCTATCAATAACACAAGAACTCAATTCCCAAACGGTGACCTCGCACCTCGCAGCCTCACCACCCACTTACTCTCTTATCATTCTTGCTAACGAGCACAGTGCTCAAAAGCATTTTGGATAGCGGACCCTAGCTATAAAGGGGACTTCACTGTTAGTTAGGGACAGTGGGTAAACAGCCTGGACAAAGCTTGTGTCCCTGCCAGAGACCTGACCTCTATATCGAGTGGACTTGTAATTAGTTCTTTACTACCAGCTCTGTGCTACTGATCTATTGTGACTGGTCTACGCAGGGGAACAATAGTAACCTCTAAAAGGCCTGTCTAGCTTAGAGATTCCCTTCTTAGGGATAATATTGTTTCACCTTTCTTAGTCAGTAGTCAGTCATAAGTACAGACGAAGAAGACTGCTCATCCTCCTACGAGGAATTGTCACCATCGTCATTGCCACCGCCAATATCTCGCCAACAACAACAGCAACAGAGGAAATGCCCCTTGGCATCCACCCCCCCCCAAACCAAAGAGGAGCAACTCCTCACCATGATTGCAACTCTGCAATAGTAGGTTAATACCATGCTCCTCCAGTAGCAAGGGAGCAGAGTGGAGGTTGCAAGACCTCAAGTCTTTAGTGGGAAAATGGAGGAAGTGAGCACATTTGTGAATGCAGCTCGACTATATATCAGAATAAAGATGACAGAGGAAGTGGTGGCAACCCAGGTGGCCTGAGTATTATTGTATGTACAGGGAGGAATAGCAGAGGTGTGGAAAGATAATTTGTTGGATGAATTAGCAAAGGGGGAGTCAGAAGTGGAATTGGCAGAGCAGTTATTTGCAAAGATAAGGAACAACTTTGGAGAGACATTGGAGGAAGAAAGAAAGATAGAGCAGTTGAGGACCATTGAACAGAGAGGAAGGATCTGCAATGAGTATGTACAAGAATTCAAAAAGGTCACCAGGAGGAGTGGCTATGAGGGAAGACCCCTCATTGAAGAGTTTAAAAGAGGACTGAATGGGGCCATCAGGAGGAAGTTGGCCAAAGCAGAAGAACCACCAACCACCATTGGAGAGTGGCAAGAAAGAGCGGTGAGGTTAGACAGAAACCAAAGACAGAGTAGGGCAGAGGAGAGAGTGTTGGGGAGGAATGCGGCATGCCCAGGGGGAAATATGCAGCCACGAGGGGGAGGATCATATAGAGAAAGAGGGGGGCAAATAAGGTGAAGAATGGGGGGAGGGTATAGAGGAAGAGGAGGAGGAGGAGGAAATACACTCAGTAGAGGGGGAACTCAGATGGGTCCAAGGAGAGACCCAAATGCAATGGATATAGACAGAGGAAGAGGAGGAGACAGAACATGCTACATATATGGGAAGTGGAGCCATATAGCCAAAAATTGTTGGAAAAGGCATAAAGGAAGAGTAGTGGAAATGCCGTAAGAGTCGGCAAAAGAAAATGGAGGACAGTGAGCTCTCAACTGGCCTCCAATAACCTATACAGTGTATTGCGCCCAGAAAAACTGGGCAATAAATTAAATTCCATCAATACAACTGAGAGAGTAAGAGACATACGGCGTATACTATAGCTGTTAAGGGAGGTCTGGTTGAAAGTAGGGTTAGAAAAGTTGGAAAATCATGAAGGAGTAGCAGTAAAGGCACTATTGGATAGTGGGGTAACAGGTCTGTTCATGAACACGACCTTTGCAAAGGAAAAGGGGTTTAAAATGGAAAAGTTAAAAAAACCCCTCTTAGTCCAGAATATAGATGGAACAATAAATGTGGGAGGAGCTATAATACACCAGGTTGAGTGTAATATGTTCTTCAAAGGACATATGGAAAGGGCAAGGATGGACGTGTGTAACTTGGGAAAAACAGAGCTGATACTGGATATGCCATGGCTAGCGGTCCATAATCCAGAGATAGACTAGGAAAAAGGGGAAGTAAAAATGACATATTGTCCACTGATATGTGGGAGAAGAAAACAAGAAGAAGAGGAAGAGGAAGCAAGGAAAATAGAAAAGGACAAGGACAAAGAAACGTTAAGAAGACTGGTGCCCAGAAAATTTTGGAAGTAGAGAAAAGTATTTGGAAAGAGAGAGTTGGAAAGGATGCCAGTACGGAAAACCTGGGATCACACCATAGAATTAAAGAAGGAGTTTACACCAAAGAAAGGAAAGGTATACTCATTATCGAGAGAAGAAAGAAGGGAGGTACAGACATTTGTGGAAGACCAGTTGAGGAAAGGATATATCCAACCCTCCAAATTACCTCAAACATCACCAGTACACTTTGTGGCAAAAAAGGATGGTGTACGGAGGATGGTACAAGATTATTGGTATATAAACCAGTGGACGATAAAAAATGGATACCCTTTACCTCTCATCACAGATATATTAGATGGAGTAGGAAAGAGGAAGGTGTTTACAAAGTTAGACTTAAGATAGGGATATAATAATGTCAGAATCAAGGAAGGGAACAAATAGAAGGCAGCATTCATGACACATATTGGAGCATATAAGCCTATAGTTATGTATTTTGGATTAACAAACTCCCCCACTACCTTCCAAGCAATGATGAATGATCTGTTCAGGGACCTCATAAACCAAGGGGACATGGCAACCTTCATTGATGACATTTTAGTGGCCACAGATACAGAGGAGGGCCATGATGAACTGGTGGAGGAAGTGCTAAGGAGATTAGAGAAGAACGACCTGTTTGTGAAGCTGGAGAAATGCAAATGGAAAGTGAAAGAGGTAGAGTTCCTGGGAATAGTGATTGGTCCAAAGGGAGTGGAGATGCAGAAGGAAAAGATAGAAGAAGTCCTGAGCTGGCCGGCACCCAGGAACATCAAGGAAGTACAAAAGTTCCTAGGCCTCGCCAATTACTACAGGAGGTTTATAAAGAACTTTGCTAGGATAGCAGCACCACTATACATGCTAGTCAGGAAGGAGCAAAAGTGGAAGTAGGAGAAGGAGCAGAAGAAAGCGTTTGAGAGACTTAAGGCAGTGTTCACTACAGAACCTGTTCTGGCCATTCTGGACATTGATAGGGAAATGAGAGTGGAAGCAGATGCCTCAGACTATACAACAAGGGGAGTACTGTCAATAAAGTGTGAAGATGGAAAGTGGAGGTCAGTAGCCTTCATCTCTAAATCATTAAATGCCACAGAGTGAAACTATAAAATTCACAATAAGGAGATGCTGGCAGTTATAAGATGCCTAGAAGCATGGAGACATTACTTGGAAGGAGCGAAACTTGAATTTGAAATCTGGACAGACCATGAGAACCTCTAGTATTTTATGACGAGTCAAAAATTAAACTGCAGACAAGCAAGATAGGCCCTATACCTATTGCGATTTAATTTCATATTAAAGTACATTCTAGAAAAGAGCATGGGAAAGGCGGATGGATTAAGCAGAAGACTAGACTGGCAGGAGGGAGTGGAAAGAGACAACAAAGACCAGAAACTGATAAAGCCAGAGTGGATCAGGGGGGCAGAAACAATAATGCAGGAGGAAGACCTAAGAGAAAGAATCAAAAAGGCGCAGGAAGGGGATGAGAAGATAGTAAAAGCAGTGGAAGAGTTAAAAAGAGTGGGAATAAAAGCACTGAAAGATAAAGAGTGGGAAGTAGAAGACAGAATAGTACTAAAGGAAAGAAAAATATACATACTAGAAGAGGACCTCAGGAGGGAAATAATCCAACTACACCATGACACCCCAGTAGGAGGACATGGAGGAAGATAGAAGATGGCAGAGTTGGTCACCAGGAATTACTGGTGGCCAGGAGTAATGAAAGAAGTAGGAAGATATGTGGATGAATATGATGTGTGCCAGAGATACAAAAACTGGAGCGAGGCACCAGCAGGAAAGCTGATGCCCAATGCAATCCCAGAAAAGCTATAGAGCCACATCTTGGCAGACTTTATCACCAAGCTGCCATTAGCCCAGGGATATGATGCTATTCTGGTAGTATGCAACTGTTTTAGCAAAATGGCACATTTTATAGCTACAATGGAGAAAACATCAGCAAAAGGACTTGCAAAGCTGTTTTAAGATCATGTATGAAAGTTACATGGACTTCCAGAAAGCATTATATCAGTGTTATGAGAGCCCCAAACAGGAAAAGGTTTCTCATATATTTGAACACTTAATCCAAAACCTCAAAGCATACAACAGAGTAAGAATATAAATAGTATAGGGACTCAGCAAGTCAAATCACATGACAAGGTCAGGTGATCATAGAACATTCTGGAAAGGACATGTGATCGCAGGACTCTAAGGTACAGCCACTGTAGTAGTAGTATAAGTAGGACTGCAATCCAACAAAGAACTCCATCGAGTTCTTCTTGAACATCTACCTAGGGTGATCACTAAGGATATTCACTGTCTATTGATAACAATCAGATAGAGGAGTGTAGTTCGCAGCAGGAATGATGAGGGAGTTGAATAACTTGTTGGGAATCCAGACGAAACTCTCCACAGTCTATCACCCTCAAACAGATAGGCAAATGGAAAGGATAAACCAGGAGTTAGAGCAGTATCTAAAGGTCTTCATTGACCATAGACAAAAGCAGTGGCTGGATTGATTAGGAACAGTGGAATTTGCATACAACAACAAAATCCACACAGCAATAAAAATATTGCCATTCAAAGTGAACTATGGTCAGAATCCAAGGATGGGGTTTGAAGGGAGGAAAAAGAGGAAGTATGAAGTAGCAGGGAAATTTATAGAAAGAATGAAGAAAATCTAGGAGAAAGAGGAAGTATGAAGTAGCAGGGAAATTTATAGAAAGAATGAAGAAAATCTAGGAGAAAGCAAAAGCAGTGCTAGGGAAAGTACAGGAAGAAATGAAGAAGTTTGCAAATAGAAGGCAAAAGGAGAAAGAAAAATACAGAGTGGCAGACTTAGTACTGCTAAGTACAAAAGACTTAAAATGGCAGATGAAGGGAAGGAGATCAAAGAAATTGACAAAGCATTTTGTAGGCCCCTACAAAGTTAAGGGAATCATCTCTAGCAATGCAATAGAGTTAAAACTACCTAAGTTTATTAGAATACACCCTGTAGTTAACGTAAGTAGAATATGACTCTATAAACCACAGGTAAAAGAGCAGAAGAAGACACTACCAAAACTGGTCATTATTGAAGAAGAAAAGGAATTCCAGGTAGAAAAAATTGTAAACAAAAGAACAGTTAGGGAGAAGGAAAAGTTTCTGGTGAGGTAGAAGGGGTATATGATAGAAGATACTTGGGAGAATAGGGAAAACTTGGAAAATGCAAAAGAGTTGGTAAAAGAGTTTGAGAGAATATGCAGAGAAGAGGTTGAAGAACTAAGATGACAGGAGCAAGAAGAAGAAGAAAAGAAATTTAGTCAGGAATTATCTAGGGAGTTTATGGCAAAATTGCTATATAGTTGGGGAAAAAGGAGATACAAAAGGGAAAGGGAAAAGAGTTGGGACAAAAACTGGAGTTGATGGAAAAATTCCTTGGGACGAGGAAACTTGAAGGGGGGGCCATGTTATGAGAGCCCCAAGAACCAAGTGGTCTAAAAACCTCTTCTACAGAGAAGTAGACACTGGTATTTTCTCTATTATATCTTGGTCAGCCTTTGAACAACAGTTCAAGGCTCAATTCTTTCTAGTCAATGCAGAGGCAGATGCTACTAATGTCTTGGAGAGGTCCTCCTACTATCAAAACAATTAGACAATGGAAGACTATTTGGACTTCTTTTAGACCCTAGTCTCCAACACCAGCTATATAGACCTCCATACCTTGGTTGTCAAATTTTGGAGAGAACTGCAAGCTGGAATCCAAAACTAGATAGTGACCATGCCTATTGGACACCCTAGAAATATGGCTCTAGAAACCTAGTACAAAGTAGCCTAAAGAATTGACCAGACTTGACTGTAGTGACTTAGTCCGAGATGACTTAACCACCCTTCTAGTTTGAGTTGACAAGGAAAACTCAATAGAGTTCCTATTTGCTTTCTGTATACTACTTGTACACATTCTGTATTTACCCTTATTTACAAAGTCCTGTGTATCTCTTTTGAGTCATCCTCTCTCACATCCATTGATTTCCTAATAAAATAAAAGAAAAGGAAAAGAAAAATAAATAATGACTTAGTCATTTGGCCAAGTCATAACATTGACTAGCCAACAAAGCCTTCCAGTCAAACCAGAGACAACTGTCCCTCTAGTCTGTCACAGTTGCACTATGGATTAGTAGTCATATACTGTATGGTTTACAATTACACCAAAAGGGTAATATTAGCAAGACTACTTGCTAATGAGGGTCTAGCTATTTATGTAGTTCTTTGAACAGGTATTTTGTTATACCTCTATGTCACTATTTAGTAGTCACTTTTTTATAACACATTTCATGCTAGCTTATGCCTCTCCTCTATTGTTAATCTACTCTCCTCCTCTAGTTGTTTATTCCCTGTTCACTTCAGCTCCTCCTCTGCCTGTCAAACCCCCTCTAGTCCTATTGGCTTCATTGATGGCCATGGACATAAACATTACCAGAAAATCTCAGCAGCTATCTCCAAAGGGGTGCTATCACTGCGGAGACACCAACTACTTGGTCAAGGACTACCTCCACTGCTGTTATGCTGCCAGTGAATTTTCTGCAGAAATATAACATGGGATACACTTTATACTCCTAAATTCAGTATTTGAGTTCATCCTAGAAACCTCCTACAAGCCCTTAGATGTATAAAAGACCACCAAAGGTCACTTTTACCAGATGGTCACCAAGCTGTCACTTACTTAATAGTATATACCTTGGGAGACAAGACTAATGAGCTAGCATCAGGTTTCTTAGAGACAGACTATTAATATTGATGCTCTGGAACTCAGAAACTCTGGAATATCTTTGGAATGCTATAGACTTTCAATCTAGAATAGACTTAGACAAATATAATACCAAAGTAACAGATCAAAGTCTATTAATGACTTGTGATCTCATCATTGCTAGACTCAACCAAGAAGTAGATATGGTATATAATAATATTGTAAGCTGGCATACTTGTATATGTTAAAGCTAGTTTCTAGATCATACTCAGGTAGAAAGTAGCCAGTTGGGAGATCAGGAGATGTTAATAGGGAATGGTAGTATAGAGGTGAGGCAGGAGCACATGGTAGTGACAGGCTGGTATAGCAGGATGGAAGGCAATATTGAACATATCCACATAGTACAGTTGAGAAGGAGAGAAGTGAAAGAGGCTAGAAGAAGAAGCATTTTCCTTTTCTATTCATTTTTTTTATTAAGTTTCATCAATTTGTAATTTTAATATGACACTCAGGGAGCCAGCAAGAGAGGGCATGCAATCTTGACATCTGCTACCATCTCAAGAGCTCTAGAGTTGTCTTCTAGCACTTATATGAGTTCTAAGTAAAGTGGTTGGGTGATTGAGGTAAATTCACTCTATACTCTTACTCTTTCTAGAGACAAGACATAGTAGTTACTTAGACAACCTTCTCCAAGGTAACAGGCTTAGAAAGTCTGGCTAGCCATCAACTCAGATCATATCATACCCATAAGGTCCAGTGTTGGAGGTATAGATGAGAGCTTGGTTGAGTATTATAAGATCCAGAAGTAGTTTATTAACTACTTTGATAGTAAGCTTGTTATAGTGCATAAAGGTTGGTATCTTAGAGACACTATGCAAGGCAGATCTAGATTGAGCTTATATTCTTTTTGAACACTTTTACCTTACTTTACTATACTAAGTTTCTATATCACTTTTTTAATACCTTTATTCTTGATTCATTCCCACAAACTCTTTAGCATGTAATTGGGACCTGGTACTGCATATTTAGCTTATACCAGGCTAATAGTCTCTTTTGTCCCCTTTACTGCCTGGATATGAGACAGCTGATAACAGAGCAGTGGGAGGAACTGATTGAAGATCTGCTGGCCTTGAAGAATTCAGTTTCTAAGAAAGAGAAGCCTCTAGTAGAGAAGAATTTTGTATAGAGCATCTGGTGAAGAGTGTACCCCAGTTGCTTCTCTTAAATAGGTTCAGTATACTTGTCATAGAAGAAAGTAATACAAGTATAAATGAACCTATAAATGTACTTCTTTCCAATTCTAATGACAAAACTCCCTTCTAGAAACCAAAATAGAAAAGAAAACTGCCCAAGCAACTTTCTACTAGTATGTTGGACACTTGCAGAGTATCTCTTGTTCTACCCATAGAGCTCCTCACCACAGACACTAGCAAGGTCCACTCTATTCAGGCTCTTCTAGACTATAGAGCAATAGGCAGTTTCATTGACAAAAACTTTGTCTGCTCCAAAAAAATCAATACTTGGAGCATCTCTTGTTCTATACCAGTATTTAATATAGATAGATCTCTTAACAAGGCAGGTATTATGAGTCACCCCAGCTATGATAAAGTACTATAAATAGATTGGACATGAACTGGAGTTGAACCAGTAGTTGATGGATAGCTTGTAGTATAAACAAGGACAAATAGTATACCTGTATATATAGTAGACTACAATTAAGCAAGAACCCTATCAAGTTCTCTTCTAACTCTGAAGAACTGCCTTGAGTTAAATTCTAGCTTAAGGTTTCTCAGTCAGTTACTGACAGCAGGCCAAATCACAGAAGTAGTGGATATCACCCTCTAGTATGACTCTCATTCAGAATAGATGTTCCTTACAATCTCTAGCTTGGGAAAGCAGAATCTCATACTTGGATACTCCTGGCTCAAGGACTACAACCCAAAGGTTGATTGGCAAAAGAGAGAGGTACTCATGATCCAATATCCAATATATTACAAAGGGTGTTGAGTGTTATGAAAGGAGTACACCCTGAAGAAGAGATAGGAAGTCTAAGCTGTAAACACTTGTTGGAATGGTTTTATATCTAAACTTGTAGAAGAGAGAGAAGAAATACCTAACAGAATAGACAAAAGAGACTGGAAGTTAGAGGATCACTTGTTTATCACTCAACTTGTACCCATCTTTGACCATGAAGACCTCTGAGCCACTGCTACTACCTCATAATGCTTAGTAGAGGGGGCCCATCACAGTATAAAAGCACAAGTAGCCTCCAGTCTCATGTTTAACTATGCTAGAGTGTAAGGGTGACCAGAGCAGAGCAGACTCCAGAAGAATCCTTAGATAATACTATACTTCTAAATACATTACAACTCACCTCTAGGAGAATTCTTAGAGATTAGAATAAAGCTCCTTGTTATAAACTTCATTTGGACCATAACTCTAGAAATACTCAACCAATTTCAACAATCTAAATGGCCACCAAAAGCCCTTAAGACCTTTTAAATGGTACCAAAAACATCTCAAGACAATTAGTATTCACCAAGTTATCAGCAGATCAGTTGGCAATCACTAAGTCACCAAACACTAAATCACTGATATCTTGGGAACTACTTGACATAATTATTTACTTCAATGACCATTGTAAAGCTCTCTTCAATGCACTTCTTTTGGCTATAAATAGACTCCAAGGCAATAAAATCCCATGGAGATACAAGATCCTCAATATTTGTATATAATATTGATCTTTACTCATAGATTATTATTTATCCTTGAATAGAACAAAGAACTGCCCTAAGGTGGTTAGGATATCTCTATTTCAAGAACAATAACACTCCTATATATAGAACAATAGGTAGTGATTATGTAGTAGACTGTTCTTGTATATAGACCACTACAATTATGTATTTAAGGATTGTATATCTGAGTGTAGTGACTTAGCCTGAGATGACTTAATCACCCTCCTAGTCCGAGTTGACAAGGAGAACTCAATAGAGTTCTCATTGATTATAGTACACTACTTATACATATTCTGTATTTACTTCTATTTATGGGCTCCTGCATATCTCTTTTAGTCATTCTCTAGTTTTCTATTTAAAAGAAAAGAAAAAGAAAATAAATAATGACTTAGCCATTTTGACTGTGTCATGACACTGAGGATAAACCTCAGACTTGACAACATCTTTTACTACTGTCTAAACTTTGCTTTTTTGAGCCTTTTGATTATTAAATCATCAACTCATAAATCAGTAAGTGGCTATTTGTGATACTCCTGGAGTGTACCTCTACAATATATACTCTTACTGCTGAGACATTTCTGATCCTATAGTCATAGTAATATTTAATTAAGTACAGGGTCACTCTGGGCTGTGAGTCTAGTGTTTCAGAGACAGCATTGGTAGGGTCCTCTTACACAGAGGGTTTGAAACCATGTTTGCAAAGGAGGACTTTGACATCCTTCTAGAATATTGTCACTGGGATCATATGATTAAACTCATCCCCAGGTTGGAGCCCAAGTTCTTGAAGGTATGCTCTCTGTCCTCCATAGAACAGAAAGAGCTAGACACTTTTCTCAAAGAAAACTTACATACTGGATGGATCTGATCTTTTAAATCTTCTATAGCCACTCTGGTATTCTTTATCAAGAAGAAGGATGGTTCTCTCCACCTAGTCCAGAACTATCAGTCCCTCAACTCTATAACAATTAAAAACAAGTACTCCCTGTCTCTGATCTCCAAGCTTGTCTTGCAGCTCTGTGGGGCCAAGTATTTTACCAAGCTCAATGTTTGCTAGGGTTTTAACAACATAAATATCAAACCCAGAGATGAATGGAAGGTAGCTTTCTATACTAACCATGGACTATTGAAATCTATCACAAATGGTCACTTACTGATTTGTAATTGGTTGATTTGATAATTAAAGTGCTCAAAAAAGTGAAGTTAGACAAATAGCAAAAGATGTTGTTAAGTCTAAGGTTTATTCTCAGACATAAAGTCCTTAAATACATAATTGTAGTGGTCTGTGCACTAGGACAGTCTACCACATAATCACTATCTATTGCTCTACATATAGAAGTATTATTGTTCTTGAAATAGAGATAACCTAACTGTCTGAGGACAGTCCTTTGTTCTATTCAAGAACAGATGATAATCTATAAATAAAGATCAGTGTTATGTGCAAACATTAAGGACCTTGTATCTCCATGGGATCTTATTGCCTTGGGGTCTATTTATAGCCTAAAGAAGTACATTGAAGAGAGCTTCATAATGGTTATTAAAGTAAATGATTATGTTAAGTAGTTCCTGAGATATCAGCAATTTAGTGTCTGGTGACTTGGTTATTGCCAACTGATCTACTGATAACTCAGTGAATACTGATCACCTTGAGACTTTTTTAGTACCATTTGTAAGGTCTTCTTAAGGACTTTTAGTGGCCATTTAGATCGTTGAAATCAGTCAAGTATTCCTAGAGTTATAGTCTGAGTGAAGTTTGTAACAAAACTACTGGTAATGTTCTTTGGCATAACTAACAGTTTGGCCATATTTCAAATGATGATAAACAATATCTTCTGGGATCTCATAGTAGAAGGTATTGTAGTTGTTTATCTAGATGATATCCTTGTCTTCACCTAGACTATGAAAGAATATACAAGGGCTGTCTAGAGAGTGCTTGAGGTCTTAGCAGAATACAAGCTGTTTCTTTGCCTGGAAAAGTGTGATTTCCAAAAGGAGTAGATTGAGTACTTGGGCCTGATTATCTTAGAAAATGAGGTGTTTATAGACTTCATTAAGGTTGTGGAAGTTCATAAATGGCCAACCCTAGAGAATTGGACTGATATCCAGGCATTTTTAGGCTTTGTCAACTTTTACAGGAGGTTTGTACAAGATTTCTTGACTATAGTATAACTCTTCTTTGACCTTACCCAAGCCAACCAACTATAGGTCTAGACCAACAAAGAGTGGAAGGCTTTTGATACTCTCAAACTAGCTGTGACCTCTGCTCTAGTACTAGTGTTACTGTATCTTGCTCATTTTGACTTTGCCCTTTGCCACCATCCTAGATAATTGATGGGGAAGCCCAACACTCTGTCACAAAGATCTAACCATAGAACTAGAGCTAACAATAATGAAGGCATCATGCTCCTCTAACCAGAGTTCTTTGTTCTCCAAACATTAGAGGAAGTTGAGCTTGCTGGAATTAAACAAAAGGTGCTCTCTGACATCCAACATAGTAACTAAAATAGAGACTTAGAAGAGCTGGTCACAAAAGCTGCCCTGGAGCTACAGCAATCTGCCAACAAGTTATTACACTCCTTGGAATGGTCCCACATAGACAGCTTACTCTGCTTCTGAGGGAAAATCTATGTACCCTGGAATCTGGAATTGCAGAGACAGATTGTTTTTCTGTGTCATGACTTTGAGATAGCTATCATGAATCACCTTGACTATGACCAAAGATATATATAGAATAACAGACAAGAGAATTGAACCAACAGCCTCTTGGCTGGTTGTAGAATACCATCAATGTAAACAAGAGCAAATAGCATACTTGTATAAGTAGCTGGCACAATTAAACAAGAATCCTATTAAGTTCTCTTTGTAACCCTCAAAGACTTAGCTATTGAGTTAACTTGACTTGAATCATATAACAGAAGAACTCAATACCACTTTTTAGATACTGTTCACCTCAAGCCTTGTCTACTCTTTTACTCTCATATTATTTTGATCCTTGACTGGTGATCATCATGATTGCTAGTCACCTCTATACATAGCCAGGCCTTTGGCTTAAGGGAACTTGATAGTCAGTTAGAAACTGCTGGTGGCAGTGTAGTACCAAACCCAGGTATCATATCCAAGACCTGACCTTGCAATTGAGTGGTATTCAGTAGACTACTTGTACTCTTTTACTTTATTAATCTTGTACTGGGGGTCCATTGTGATCCATACATGCAGAGAAATAGTAGTACATTCTTAAGAAGCTGCTTAGAGTAGAGATCCTCTTCTTAGAGGTGATAGTGTAACCCTAGTACTAGGGCAATAGTTAGTAAGGTAGTAGGTGTCTGACTGGGTAAAGATCTTGTATTTCAGCAGACATAACTTAAGTAAAATCAAAACCTTTCACTTTGACCTTGAGGTATTAACACTATGTCTCAACAACAACATAACGACCTATTAAGCAATATGCTCAAAGAAAAGCAAGCCCTTGCCTTACTAAGGGCATAGTTAGAGGGAAGAAGAGAAAGAGAATGTTGGAGTTATAGAAAGTTCAGGCATCTGGTCTATAACTATAGGACAAAGAAAGAAGAGAAGAAGGAGAAAAGAGAAAAACCCCAAAATAGATATGAGATGTTAGCAACTAGGGTGATGTAGTATAGAGTAAGAGATGAAATAAAGGTGAGATGGCAGAAAAGAATAAAAAAAGCAAAGTATTTTAGATGTTGGGAGGTTGGGCACTGTAAATGGGAATGCCCAAATATAGAAGTAAAAAGAGAAAAAAGGAAAAGTAAGCAGATGGCATGTATGGTTGGTTTACAAAAGGCATAGCAAGAGAGAAGGCCAGTGCATCCCATATGGAAAAAGATACAGGAATACTGTAACAAGTGGAGTATGCCCCCAGAAAAGGTACTTCTACTTAAGAGAGGATAGATTATAGAGGAGATAGTAGTGACCTATGTAGAGTATGAGGAATGTGAAGGCAAGGGGTGTAAGGGGACCCTACCAATGCCACCCCTGAAACACTAGACTCATAGCCTGGAGTAACCCTGTACTTAATTAAATATTACTATGTAATATTTAATTCCCTTTGGCTTGACTTGGAGACTCCTAACTCTGACTAACAGAACTATAGGATCATGGATACCTCAGCAGTAGGAATATATATACTGTAAAAGTATACCCTGGAAGCCTTACCCTAATTTCTAAGGATTCTTCTGGAGATGAGTTATAATATATTTAGGAGTGTAATATTACTAAGGATTCTCCTGGAGTCCACTCCACTCCAGTTGCCCTTACATACATCTTATCACTCTACTTGACAACACTTCAAATTTATTTTTGGGGATTGGTTCCCCCTTCTTCTTATTCTTGTTTCTATAGTTATGGGCCAGGTGCCCAAACTTTTTACAGCTCTAATACTTTCTCCTATCTTTTTCTTCTAATTCTGCTCTTAGTTTGGTGAGGGCATACTATTGATTGAGCATGCTGCTCATAAGAGAGTTATATCAATCTAGAGATATGGTGCTATGTCTCCAGAGAAGTCAGAATAGAAAATGATCTCACTAATATTACATCTACTGGAGTACAAGATCTTCATCTAGCTAGATATCTACTGCCTTACTTACTACTGCTCTAATACCATGGTTATACTATTATCCCAAGAAGAGGATCTCTAACCTAAACACCTTCCTAAGAATGTAGCATTACTCCTTTGTGTATACAGCCTACAATAGAACTTTAGCACAAGGTTTATAAAGTGAAAAGATATAAGTAACTACTGGCAATACTACTCAATTAGCAGATCAGATCTTAGACACAATACCTGAGCTTGGTACTACACTTCCACCAATAGTCCCTAACTGACTATCAAGTCCCCTTAAGCCAAGAGCCTAGCTATGTATGGAGGTAGCTAGTGATTGTGATAACTACTGGTTGAGGATCAAAAAGATTATAAGAGTTAAGATAAGCAAGGTCCAAGGTAGACAGTGCTCTAGATGTAGAATCAAGTTCTAGTGTAGTAATTTAGTCTGAGGCAACTTAATCACACTCCAAGTCTGAGTTAACAAGGAGAACTTGATAGAGTTTTTATTGGATTCTGTATACTACTTATACAACTACTACATAGTCTATGCACTACTCTTCTATACTCATCATGTGACTTCATTATATAATGTGACACTGTAACATCCTAACATGTGACTATGATATATAACATTAGTCATGTAACACTTTCCTATACTCCTTCCTTGTATAGTAAGTCCAAATAAGAAAAGAAAAGAAAAGAAATATAAATAATGACTTAGCTATTTTG
>Ga0153992_100249_pt1 | contig 15036 bp, 19 predicted proteins | sample TSNC076MetaG_FD_104683 | JGI IMG/M metagenome (GOLD analysis project Ga0153992, IMG submission 104683) | Attine ant fungus gardens microbial communities from North Carolina, USA - TSNC076 MetaG | ecosystem: Host-associated > Fungi > Mycelium > Unclassified | place: USA: North Carolina, Lumber... | reverse complement strand
TCACCGAGTTATCAGCAGATCAGTCTGTGATCACCAAGTCACCAGATACTAAATTGCCAATATCTCAGGAACCACTTAACATAATCATTTGCTTCAATGACCATCGTAAAGCTCTCTTCAATGTGCTTTTTTCAGCTATAAATAGATCCTGAGGCAATAAGATCCCATGGAGATACAAGGTCCTCAATATTTGCATATGATACTTATCTTTACCTATAGATTATCATCTGTCCTTGAATAGAACAAAGGACTGCCCTAAGATGGTTAGGTTATCTCTATTTCAAGAATAATAGCATTCCTATATATAGAATAATAGGTAGTGATCATGTGGTAGGCTGTCCTGGTATACTGTCACAAAAAAGTGACTACTAAATAATGACATGGAGGTATAACAAAATACCTATTCAAAGAACTACATAAATAGCTGGACCCTCATTAGCAAGTAGCTTTGCTAATATCGCCCTTTTGGTATAGTAGTAAACCATACAGTATGTGACTACTGGTCCATAGTACAACTGTGACATATACAGACTACTACAATCATATATTTAAGGACTGTATGTCTGAGGATAAACCTCAGACTTAACAACATCTTTTGCTACTGTCTAAACTTTGCTTTTTTGAGCCTTTTGATTATTAAATCATCAACTCACAAATTATTAAGTGACCATTTGTAATAGTTTGTTAAGTCTACTGTTTTCTGTCTCTATTGTCTCTACAAAGGACATGGGGTTGTATTCATTTCAGATGTGGGTCTAGGGGGCTATAAAGGGGTCTCTTTGTCTCTGTTACAGAACAAGATAACTTTCCTGAGAGTGTCTCTGTTTCTGTTACAGCACAGATTACTGACTGAGAGCTTAGAGTAGGTTTCTGTCAAGGACCTATCTCTATAGGGAAGTCTTTGTTTCTGTTACAGAACAGATGACTCACTGAGGGCTTAGAGTAGGTTTTTGTCAAGAACCTATCTCTATAGTAGGCTGGACCCCAGGTATAAAGAAAAAGGTCTGTCTCTCAAACCATTGAGAGTAGGCTAGTTCATGTATCACAGCTGGTCCTGAAAAACTTTGGATTTGTGTAAACATTTCCAAAAAACCCTTGCAGATGGCTAGAACCACTCTGAGACCCCTATTCCTCCTCCATAAGCTAGTATGAGAAACTGGACATGATATCAAACTCTCCCCTCAAGACAGAACCTATATTGTTGGAAGGATACTTTTAGTATAGTTGTAGTGTAGTTTCTACCCACCATACTTCATCTGCTGAACTAGGGATATTGTGCTTACTTTTGTCCCCAAGCCATGCCTGCTATCAAAAACACCAAGACTCTTGCCGAATGCCTCTCACTGAAAAAGAAGAATGCAATAGAGAAGTCATTGCTAGAAAGGATAGAAATGGAATCTACTCCATCTACCAAACTTTATAATAGACTCATCGAAGCAGACCCTTGCTGGCACAAAGTAGATGATTTCTACTTTGCATTCTGCCTCCCAGAATTATATTTTTGCAAAACCAAGAAGTTATTACACATAAAGGAGTACAAAGAACTCCTGGAACCTACCTTGGATCACATATTACTATTTTTTACTAAAATGAGTGAAAACAAGACCTGGGCTGAGGATCCACAGTATAACTCACTGTGGAAATAGTTCAATCAACTGCAGAATGTAATTATAGAGCTGGACAAAATTGGTCACAAGCTTATAGCTAAGAAGTGAAAAATGCTAAAAGGCACTTATAAGCATCTGAAGAATATAGATCTTTCCAAACTAGCTACTAAAGTACCAGAAATTTGTAAAGCTCTTCTAGAGCTCAATATCACTATTCCATAGACATAATATTATTGGAATGGTATTTGGTATAACATAATGGCATTGAAAGGCTAAATTTGGGCATTTTTTCCTTTTATTCCCTTGAAAACATACTCAAGAACTGTAATTAATTACTTAAGTAGATATATTGACTTTTAACAACTTTACCACTACTGTTTTCTTTTCTGATTTCAGTGCTGAGAATTGGGATGCACTTGTTAAAGATGGCATAAGCGCTGAATACATGCCCTAGGATAAGACTGAGATACAAATGCTGCAAAATGCACATCAAGGAACTTTTCTCCTTCTCAAGAACTAAATTGACCAGGTGCTCAATGGAGCAATCAACTATTATAATAGTGCCTTGACTACTGCATACAACAGGATTGCAACTTTGAAGGCAAAAGTTACCTGTCTTCAGGGAGAGCTGACAAGACTTCTTGGAGGAAACATTGCTTCCAAAACCAAGATACCAGAGCCACCAACATTTGCAGGCTCTGAAAATAAGATATATCTATATGATTGGTTGAGCTAGATTGCTCTCTATTGTTCAGTATCTAGTATTATATCAAATAGTCAGAAAATCATATATGCTCTCATCCATTTATGTGCTCCCACCAGCACATATATGAAATTATATTATAACAAGGTTCAGGCAGGATCAAGTGTTGGTTCTTGGGGTGACTTTGCCCAAGAACTCAAAAATATTTATGGACAATGAAATAACAAGAAGAGAGCAAAGAAGGAATTAACAGTACTCTGGGTCAATAAGGACCTAGTAAGAAAGAACTTTGTTAAGTATACAGAATAATACAGGACATTGGCAAGAATTGTCAACTATAGTAATGAAGTTCACATTGATAAAATGAAGAAAGTCATTCCTGATGAGCTACAAAATGCACTTGTTATCTATAAAATTACAATTTAGTCTCCAAAAATATAAGATGACTACCTTAAATTATTGATGCAAGCATATAAGGCCTTATATCTGAACAAGGCCCAGGACGCAATATTTGGTCTAGAAGTAATTGGAGAAAAGAGTGGAGGAAAGAAGGACCCGGTGTTATCGATAGGCAGTGAATGTCCTTAGTGATTACCCTAGATGGATGTTTAAGAAGAACTCGATGGGGTTCTTTGTTGGATTGGACTACTACTTATACTATTCTTACAGTGGCTGTACTACTATTAGTCTATGATTACATGTTCTTCCAGAATGTTCTATGATCACTTAACCTTGTCACATGATCTGATTACCTAAGTTCCCATGCTGTTTATATCTTAACCCCTTTGTACAATTAAGTGCTCAAATGCATGGGAACTTATTTCCTTTTTGGGGCTCTTATAACACCTAGATGCAATGGAAATAGATGAAATTTAGAGAAAGAAAGGGAAGAGCTTGCAATACTGTCAGATATGTACTGAAAAAGGCTTTAAGAATAAGTCAAAGATGCACAATACAGTAGACTGTTATAACAAGCCTAGTAATGAGAACAAGCATCCTCATAAGACCTCTTCCCAGAAACCATCTTTACCAGGTCCAAGCAAGAATAAAAATCAGTTGTTTAGAGCATAGTTGATAAAGATGTTAGAGAAAAATAGTGATGACCCAGATTCCCCTCCTGAGAATGTCAAAATTAATAGCACATCAATTGAGGAAATCCCTGATCCTGTTCTCTTAAGTGGAAAGGGAAAGGGGACATCCAAATTGGATTTTCCCTTGGGACTATAAAGTATAATATCTGTGATCTACAGTCAAAGGAAAGTATATCCTCTATTAGCTTACAAAAGTCAGAAGTAGTACTGGAATCTTGTAATAATATAGCACGCAACAAGACTATCTCCTTTAAAATTCCAGTTACACTTTGGATATACAAAAAGAAAGTACAGACCAAGGCTTTAGTTGATTTGGGAGCTACTACAAACTTCGTCAACAGAGTTGTTGTAGAAAATAATAACCTGGTAACTTATAAGCTGGCAAATTCATATTGTATAATCAATACAGATGGCACTTCCAACAAGGTAGGATATATAACTGAGTATGTCTGAGCTTATGTAGAAATTGGATTACACAGGACAACCCAGCATCTCTTTATCACTAACCCAGGGAATAAGAAGATGATGATTGGATATTTGTACTTGTATAAGTATAATCCAAATATTGATTGGCAAAAAGGTCAATGGGAGCTCATCAAGTACCTAGATATATATATTAGTAAAGCCTGTAAAATATGAGATGTAAAAGCAGAAGTGTTATTGATAGACAGTGAATGCTCTTAGTGATCACCCTAGATGGATGTTCAAGAAGAACTCAATGGAGTTCTTCATGGGATTGGTCTACTACTTATACTATTTTACAGTGGCTGTACTACTACTAGTCTATGGTCATATGATCTTCCAGAATGTTCTATGGTCACCTGATCTTGTCATGTGATTTGATTACCTAAGCTCCCATACTATTTATTCCTTAACCCCATTGTACGACTTGAGATTTTGGATGAAGTGTTTGAATGCATGGGAGACTGTTTCCTTTTTGGGGCTCTCATAACAAGAAGCTAATGAACTTCATCTTGAACTAGATGTTAGTAGATCTTCCTTATTGGATGACATAGAAGATGAGGACCCCAACAACCATATTCTTAGCTAGGCAGACACAACTGATCTAGGTAGTCATCAACAGGTAATGATGATTGCAGCTATACTCAATAATTGAGACCAATATAGAAACTCAGATTGCAAAGACACAAAGACCTGGAAGGCTCATATGCCAGAATGGCTACATGAGTATGGGAATGTGTTTTCAAAAAATAAGTCAGAGAAAATGCCAATATGGAAACCATATGACTATATGATTGTGTCACAGTTGTACTGTGGACCAGTAGTCACATATTGTATGGTTTACTACTATACCAAAAGAACAACATTAGCAAGGCTACTTGCTAATAAGGGTCCAGCTATTTATGTAGTTCTTTGAACAGGTATTTTGTTATACCTCTATATCACTATTTAGTAGTTACTTTTTTGTGACAGATTGACTTTGTGGAAGGCACAACACTTTCCAAAATAGCCAAGGTCTATTCGCTCTCTCTAGTAGAAAGAAACTTTCTTGATATGTAGATTGATGAGGAACTCAGAAAGGGATATATCTGACCATCTACTAGCCCAATAGCAGCTCCATTCTTCTTTGTAAAAAAGCATGATGGAAGTTTACAACCTGTCATGGACTATAGAGCCCTCAATGGAATTACTATCAAAAATCACTATCCAATCCCTAGAATAGCTGACTTGATTGAATTACTCAGCAAAGCCTCAATCTTTACCAAAATTAACTTAAGGTGGGAATACAACAATATTTGCATCAAAGAAGGGAATGAATGGAAGACAGCATTTATTACAAGGTAAGACCTTTTTGAGACAACCGTTATATATTTTGGTTTTTCCAATGTACCAGCAACCTTCCAAAGCATGATAAATGACATATTGGGAGACTTAATTTGCATACAACTAGTAATGGTGTATTTAGATGATATTCTAATATTTGGGACATGTTTGAAGAAATACAGGTGATTAGTCAAGGAAGTACTGAAAAGGCTTCAATTTAATGACCTCTATGCCAAAGCAGAAAAGTATTTTTTTAAGCAAAGTAGTATCAAGTATTTAGATGTAATTGTTTTGGAAAATAAAGTACAGATGGATGAGGAGAAACTTTCAGGAGTTCTAGAGTGGCCAGTACTAACAAAAGTCAAGCAAGTACAAGTATTTTTAGACTTTGCAAATTTCTATTATAGGTTCATTAAGAACTTTGCCAAGATGTCAAAGCCACTCTCCAACTTGACCAAGAAGGATAGTACCTGGACTTAGGGCAAAGAGCAACAGAATGCTTTTGAGGTACTAAAAAAGGCCTTTACTATAGCTCTAGTCCTAAGAATACCAAATAATGAAGATCTCTTTAAGTTATCTACTAATACCAGCGACTTTGCAACAGGAGCTGTCTTATCACAAAAGGACATGCAAACTAACCTGTAGTATCCAATAGCTTTCTTCTCCAAGTCATTAGATGTCCATGAAAGGAACTACTTGTAGTAATTTGGGAACTAGAGGAATACAGACACCATTTGGAGGGACATCCATATAAAGTTGAGATCTGGTCAAATTATCAAAATCTTATATTTTTTAGGACAGCTCAAAAGCTGACTAGGAGACAAGCAAGATGGGCACTTTTTATAACTTGTTTTGACTTTGTACTCTATCATAAACCAGGAAAGATGATACAGGCAGAAGACCTCTTGTCCAGACGAACAGACCATAAGATGGGGACAGATCTCAACAATACAAACCAGGTGTTGCTAAAACCTGAGTTCTTTGCTATCAATGTACTAGAGGCTACTCATGAGACACCAATAAATAATGAGATAATCCTAAAGAAGGTCAAAGCAGCACTCTTATTGGATAAAGTTACCAAAGACTATAAGACATTACTCAAGTCTAGTCCAAGAGAATTTGGAAAACCCTTGCAAGACTGGAACTATGAGAATGGACTACTCCTATATAGAGGGAAGGTTTATATTCCCCACAGTATAGAAGACACCTTGCAACAACAGATTGTTAAGATACACCACAATTTGCCATTCACTGGACATCCAGGTTAGTAGAAGATCTATGAGTTGGTCTCTAGAAATTACTGGTGGTCTGGGATGACAACATTTGTTAAGAAATATGTTATGGGTTGTGATATGTGTCAGCAGATAAAAAATTGCACACAGTAACCTTTTGGACCACTTATGTCTAACAAGGTGCCTATTGGGCCTTAGAAAATAATCTCAACAGACTTAATCATGCAATTGCTAGAGTCAAATGGTCACAATGCTATCTGTGTTATTGTTGACAGGCTTACCAAAAGGGCTTATTTCATTCTTATCAACAATTGGTTCTCATCCAAAGATATGGTGCAGTTACTATATAACAAGGTCTATCCATTGCATGGACTGCCATTACAAATCATTTCAGATAGAGTACAATACTCAGCCAAGCTATTCCAAGAATAGTGCAAGATTTTAGGAATAGAATCTACAATATTAACAGCATATCATCCACAAACAAATAGACAAACAAAATGAGTAGACCAGGTGTTAGAGCAATATCTTTGGTGCTATATGGATTATAATCTCAGTAATTGGTTGGATCTACTCCCTAGTGTAGAGTTTGCATATAACAATTAAGTACATAAAGGTATCAAAGAAAGTCTATTCTTCCTTGAATATAGCAGACATCTGAGAGCAGGTCCAATTTTAGTCAAAGAGTCACCACAAAGGGACTTAAATGACCTGATGTATAAACAACAAGAAGCCTTGGAGCAGGCAAAAGCAGCTTTTACTCTTGCAGTAGAAAGAATGAAGTAGTACTATAACCAAAAAGTCCCAAGCATCCTTTTTAAAGTTGGTAACAAGGTGCTACTCAATCTGAAGGATTACCAGACTATAGAGCAAGCATTATGACCCTGGTATAAAGGACTATTTGAAATAATAGAAAAGTTGTTCTTGGTTACATTCTGGCTTAGGATGCTATCTCGCTACTAAGCACTGCATCCAGTTTTTCACACTAGCAAGTTAGCATAGTACTCTGAATCTACTATCCATGGACAGAAATCCACACCTCCACTACTGACCTTGATACAGGACCAGAAAGAATAGGAGATAGAAAAGATTCTAGATTTATGACAAAGACATAGAAAAAACAAATTTCTTGTTAGATGGAAAGGATACAGTCAAGGAGATGACAAATGGGAACCTGAGGAAAATCTACATAATACAGGCAAAAAGCTGTAGGAATATCTTTAGAGTTTACCAAAAACAAAATAACTTCTCAACAGAGCTCGAACCAAGAGAGGAAGTAATGTCACAAACTTCATTTGGACTATAACTCTAGGAATACTTGACCAATTTCAATGATCTAAATGGCCACAAAAAGCTCTTAAGAAGACCTTTCAAATGGTACCAAAAATGTCTTAAAGCAATCAGTATTCACTGAGTTATCAGCAGATCAGTCAGTGATCATCAAGTTACCAAACACATAGAACCTGAGGTGATAAGATCCCATGGAGATACAAGGACCTCAATGTTTGCACATAATACTGATCTTTACCTATAGATTATTATCTGTCCTTGAATAGAACAAAGAACTGCCCTAAGATGGTTAGGTTATCTCTATTTCAAGAACAATAGCACTTCTATATGTAGAACAATAGGTAGTGATTATGTGGTAGGCTGTCCTGGTACACAGACCACTACAATCATGTATTTAAGGACTGTATGTCTGAGGATAAACCTTAGACTTAACAACATCTTTTGCTACTGTCTAAACTTTGCTTTTTTGAGCCTTTTGATTATCAAATCATCAACTCACAAATTAGTAAGTGGTCATTTGTGATAGAAGAATAGGTATCTGGTATGATGGAAGGGATTTACAGCAGAGTCAGATACTTGGAGAATGCAAAGGAGACAATAGAAGAGTTTGAAAGGGAGTACAGAAGAGATATGGAAGATATCAGGAGACAAGAAAGAGAAAAAGAAACCTTCAGGAGGGAAGAATTACCAGGAAGGTTTACAACAAGAAAATTATTTAGGTAGTCAGATAAAAAGTATAACAAGGGATACTAGGTGAGATTAGAAAGAAATTGGAAGAGATAGAAAGGAGGAAGAGCAAGAGGGCAAAGAACAATAGAAACAATAAAGGAAGAGGAGGAGGAAATTGAGTAGGAAAAATTAGAAATCAAAGAATGAACAGAAGAAGATAACAATGAAATAGGGAATATCTGTGACCTCTACTATGAGTTGTAAAATTCTTGGGATGAGGAACCTTGAGAGGGAGGTGGTGTCATGACTCAGCCAAATGGCTAAGTTATTATTTATTTTTCTTTTCTTTTTCTTTTTCTTTTAATTAGAAAATCAATAGACATGCAAGAGGGAATGGCTCAAAAGAAGATGCATGGGACTTTATAAATAGAAGTAAATACAAGAATGTGTATAAGTAGTGTACAACAATTGAATAGGAACTCTATCAAGTTTTCCTTGTCAACTCGGACTAGGAGTGGGACTAAGTCGTCTAGGCTACATTCTTATACTTATACAAATATCTGTTGGTCTGTGCATCCATTTCCCATGCTCACATGACCCTTACTAATAACTATATATATCTTACATAAGCTTTCCCATGCTATTTATATCCCTTTTACATTATACTCCTGGATATCATTTACTAGGTTGAGAAATACATGAGAAATAGTTTTCTTTCTTGGAACCATCTTTGTAAGGACTTAGACTGAGACATTTTAGAACTACTTCTAGTCCAAGTTGACAAGGAGAACTTGATAGAGTTCTCATTGATTATAGTATACTACTTATATACCTCTTGTATTTACTTCTATTTATAAACTCCTATGCATCTCCTTTTGGTTGTTCTATCTCATGCATCCACTGATTTCCTAATTAAAAAGAAAAGAAAAAGAAAAAGAAAATAAATAATGATTTAGCCGTTTTTGGCTGTATCATGGCACTACTCCTCTCTTAAGATTTCTTGTTCCAAGGATTTTCATAGTTCATAGTATGGGTCGCAAATATTCTCCATTTTATCATCATCATCTTTTGTCCACTCCTTGAGCCCTGAACTTTCCTGCTCAATTTCTTCTTCTTCCTCTTTTATTGTTTCCATAGTTCTTTGTCCTCTCATTTGTCCTTCTTTCTATTGTTTCCAATTTCTTTCCAGTTTTCCCCAATATTCCTCATCATATCATTTGTCTGACTATTCAAATAGCTTTTTTGCTGTAAATTGTTCTAGCAGTTCCCCCTTCTGAATGTTCCTTCCTTTCTCTCTTGTCGTCTTATATCTTCCATGTCTTGTCGGTATTCCTTTTTGTACTCTTCAACTGCCTCTTTTGCGTTTTCTAGATTTTCCTTTTCTTCCCAAGTATCTGATTCTGCCATGAATCCCTTCCATCATACCAGATACTTATCCTTTTCTCATACCCACCATTTGTTTAGGATCTTCTCTATTTCCCACTCCTCCTTTCCCTCAATTATGACTGGAGCGGGTTGCTCTTTTCTTTGTCCCTCCACTTGCCCTACATATCTACATATTCTACTAACATTTACTACTGGATGTATCCTTATTGTACTTGGTAGCTCTAATTCAACTACATTCATTGATATGATTTTCTTGATCTTATAAGAGTCTACAAACCTCTTTATCAACTTCTCTGTTCTCCTTCTGATCATCTGATATTTCAGATCCTTTGTACTGAGCATCACTAAGTCTCCTACTTTATACTTATCAACTTCTCCTCTCTTCCTATCTGCATACTTCCTCATTTCCTCTTGCACCTTCTCTAAAGCTGCTTTAGTCTCTCCCTGAATTTCTTTTATTTTTGCTATGAATTTCTTTGCTCCTTCATACTTTCCCCTCTTCCTCACCTCAAATCCCATCCTAGGATCTTGTCTATAATTTTCTTTAAAGGGCAATGTCTTTGTGCTTGAATGTACCTTATTATTGTAGGCAAACTCTGCCATTTCTAACCAGTCTGGCCACTGTTCTTGTTGGTAGTCAATGAACATTCTTAAATACTATTCTAATTCCTGATTGATCCTCTCTATTTGGCCATCTGTCTGAGGGTGGAACGTTGTCAACATTTTGCTCTCAATTCCTAGTATTTGATTCAGCTCCTTTATTAATCCTGCTGTGAATTGTGGCCTCCTATCTGATATGATACTTTTGAATAGACCATGTAACTTCCATATGTTATTCCTAAATAGCTTAGCTAGTCCTTCTGCCATAGTTTTCTCTGTAGTTGGTATAAAGTAAACTATCTTTGTTAAATGGTCCACTACTACTAAGATAGCATCATATCCTTGAGCTAAAGGCAGTTTAGTAATAAAGTTTGCTGGTATATGCATCTAAGGTTTTTCTGGAATTGAGTTTGGCATCAGCTTGCCTACTAGCTACTCTGTGCAGTTTTTATTCCTCTGGCAAGAGTCACAACCTTCCATATATTGCTTCACTTCCTTTGTTACTTCTGGCCACCAGAAGTTTCTTGTAACCAGCTCTACTGTCTTCCACTGTCCTCTATGTTCTCCTACAGGCATATCATAATGTAGCCTGATTATTTCTGTTCTAAATGTCTCATCCTTGGGTACATACACCTTTCCTTCTTTATATATTACACCATCTATGTTCCTCCACTCTTTGTCTCTTAGGACTTTTACTCCTGCTCATTTCATCTCTTCTACTACTTTAACTACTTTATCATCCCTTACTCTTGACTGTCTTATCTTTTCTAATAGATCCACTCCTTCCACTATTACTTCTACCTTTTCTGTCCTTCTATTCTCTAGCCATTCTTTCTTTACTAATATCTCATCCTCATTGTCTCTTTCCACTCCAACCTCCCAGTCTAGTCTCTTGCTCAGGCTGTCTGCCTTTCCCATCTTTGTTCCAGGAACATGTTTTAATACAAAGTCAAATCTTGATAGATACAGTGCCCATCTAGCTTGTCATCTATTCAACTTTTGCACTTTCATAAAGTATTCAAGATTTTTATGATCTGTCCAAATCTTGAATTTTACTACCATTCCTTCTAGAAAATACCTCCATACCTCTAGACATCTGACTATTACTAACATTTTCTTGTCATGTATCTCGTAATTCCTTTCTGTATCACTTAGAGATTTTAAAATGAAAGCTACCAGTCTCCATAAGTCATTGGAGCACTTCATTGAGAGCACTCCTCCAGTTGCATAATTTGAGATGTCTGCCTCTACCCTGAACTCCTTGTCTAAGTCTGGGACTATTAGTACTAGTCTCGTTCTTCTTCCTACCTCTACTTTATGTCCTTCCTCGTTAGCACATTCATTGGCCTAGTTACTCAAGCAAAGTCCTTAATAAACCTCCTGTAATAATTTGTGAGGCCTAAAAATTTCCTGATATCTTTTGTATTCCTTGGCTCTGGCCAACTTAGCTCTCTGTCCACCTTCTCTTTCTCCATCTCTATTCCACTAGGTCCTATGACTACACCCAGGAATCCAATCTTCTTTACTTTCCATATACACTTCTCTGGCTTGACATATAAGTCATTCTCTTCTAACCTTCTCAGGACCTTTTCTACTATCTCATCATGTCCCTCCTCCATTTCTGTCCCAACTAGTATATTGTCCACAAATACTACTACTTTTCCTTCATTAATTATATCTCTCAGGATCTTGTTCATCATCACTTGGAATGTAGCTGGTGAGTTTTTCATCCCAAAAAACATGACAGTTGGCTTAAAGGATCCAATGTGTGTGGTAAATGCTCCCTTCTACTTATCCTCCTCCTTTATCCTCACATTGTTAAAGCCCCATCGTAAGTCCATTTTGGTGAATACTTTTTTACTCCCTATGTTGTCGATTAGATCTGTAATTAGGGGCAAGAGGTAATTATTCTTTATAGTTTACTTATTTAGGCTACAATAGTCCATAACTATCCTCTTCTTTCCATCTTTCTTACCTACAAAGAAAACTGGTGATGTCTGAGGGGGCTTTAATGGTCTAATATACCCCTTTCTTAACTGGTTATCCACGAATTTCTGAACCTTCTCCCTCTTATCTTTGGAAAAAGAGTAGATCCTTCCTTTTTGTGGTTTAAACATCTCCTTGAGATCTATGGCGTGATCCCAGATTTTTCTTGTTGGTATCCTCTCTGACTCTATTTTCCCAAACACCTTCCTCCACCTAAGGAATTTCTGTGGTACCATTTCCTCAATTTTCCTATGGTCCACCTCGACTTCTTCTTTCCTTTTCTAGTCTTTCTTATCATCCACTACCCATCTCACAATCTTCTCTTTTTCCAATGTCACTACTCTTTTTACTTTTTTTCTCACCCTTTTCTTCTTTAGTCTTGTATTCCTTCCACACAGTGGTGGGCACCTCATCATCTTGACTTTCCCAGTCTCCCAATTTATCTCTGGGTTGTATGCTTGTAACCATAGCATTCCCAATATGATGTCTGTTTTTCCTAGATCATATACATCCATTCTCATCCTTTCTATATAGCCTTTGTAGTACACATTCACTTCTACCTGATGGATAATGGCTCCTGCACTGTTGTTGGTCCCATCAATATTCCTAACCATTATCAGCCTCTCCAATTTCTACAGCCTAAATCCATATTTTGCTGCCATCTTCCAATCCATAAACATTCCTGTTGCACCACTATCTAGGAGCGCTTTTACTATTATGCCTTTATGCATATCTACCTTTTCTATTCCTATGTCCATCTATACTTCTCTCAGTATTTTGAATATTCTCCTCACTTCTCTTGCTATACCTTCTGCCTATGCCCTGCCTTACTGTGTTTTTTCCTTTGTGGGGTATGCTGCTTCTTCTTCCTTTCTCTTTTGCTTTGGGCATCTGCACCACTCGGCTTCCTCTAACTTCCTTCCTTTGAGAACTCCTTGTCCTATGTTGTCTTTCCTATATATTCCTTTCTTTCTATACCATCTGCATTCTATATAGGTTACTATGACCTCCCCTGTCATCCATCCCAACTCTAGTAGCCTCACATCCTCCAGCATGTCCTTCATTTCACAATATTTCTGTACCTTTTCCCAGTTGGGACATGCCAGCTCCCTTTTTCTTGCCTTTTCCTATTGCTGTGCTTTTCCCTCTGTGGGGCATGCCACTTCTTCTCATCTTCTTTTCTCTTTCTCCACTACAATGTTTGGACACTCCTATTTGCAGTACCTAGTTCCCCTATATCTAAAACATTGTACTTCCTCTACTACTTCTTGCCTCCTCACTTTTACCTCCTCCCTTAGACTACATCTCATCATCCTGCTTGCCAGTACTTTGAATCTATTCTAGAGAGTTGATCTTTCTTTCTCCTTTTGTTCTCTATTTCTGCAGTTATGGGCCAAGTGTCCAAACTTTCTATACCCCCAGTATACCCTTTCTTCCCTTCCCTCTATTTCTGCCCTTAGTTTGGCCAGGGTATGCTGTTGGTTGAGCATACTGCCCATAAGAGAGTTATATTGTTCTAGAGACATGGTGCTATGTCTCTGGAGAAGTCAAAATAGGAGTGATCTTACTAATGTTATGTCTACTGAGGTGCAAGATCTTCACCCAGCTAGACACCTACTGCCCTACTTACTACTGCCCTAATACTATGGTTATACTATCACCCCAAGGAGAGGATCTCTAACCTAAATGCCTTCTTAAGGATATGGCATTAATCTCCTGTATAGACAGATGGCAATGTACCTGTAGCACAAAGTTTATAGTATGAAAGGAGTACAAGTAATTATCCAGCCCACTCAATTGTAAGGTCAGGTCTTAGTAGTGATACCTGAGCTTGGTACCATACCTCCATCTGCAGTCCCTAACTGACTGCAAAGTCCCCTTAAGCCTAGGGTCCAGCTATGTTGTAGTGGTCCTGAGTTGTGTCACTCAGGTACCAAGAAAGATAGAAGAGTAAAGGTGGCAAGGCTCTGTGATGAGCAGTACCAATAAGGAAATTGAGTTCTGGTGTAAGAACTTAGACTGAGATGTCTTAGAACTACTCCTAGTCCGAGTTGACAAGGAGAACTCAATGGAGTTCTCATTGATTATGGTACACTACTTATACACCTCCTGTGTTTACTTCTATTTATAAACTCCCATGCATCTCCTTTTGGTCATTCCATCTCATACATCCACCAATTTCCTAATTAAAAAGAAAAGAAAAAGAAAAAGAAAATAAATAATGATTTAGCCATTTTTGGCTGTGTCATGACAATCTCATAACACTGGGGCCAATCAGGAACTCAGCTGGGGGAGGCCATTGAGATTGTGTAAGTATTGCACAAGTGAGAATCCAAGGGACATACAGCACCATCTCTTTTCCAGTTGTGCTTGTGACTTTACTGGTGTCATTGGCTCCATGGTTGAGATGGCTGAGAAAGTTTACTGAAGCCCCGGACCTCCAATGTTGTATATTTTATATGAACAAGATTATTTTCACATGGTAATCATATACTAGGGTCTAGGGCAAAAAATACAATACATCACTGATATCCTGGGAATTCATATACTGCATGATGAACCTCAAGGCTCCCTCAGGTGACACATAAGGAGGTACAAATGTAGAACAACAAAAGAGGATATGACGACAAGAAAGGTCAAATGACGTCGTCTCGAACACAAATGGAAGAAGAGCCTTATTGTTCAAC
>Ga0153992_100245_pt1 | contig 15090 bp, 10 predicted proteins | sample TSNC076MetaG_FD_104683 | JGI IMG/M metagenome (GOLD analysis project Ga0153992, IMG submission 104683) | Attine ant fungus gardens microbial communities from North Carolina, USA - TSNC076 MetaG | ecosystem: Host-associated > Fungi > Mycelium > Unclassified | place: USA: North Carolina, Lumber... | reverse complement strand
TGATCTTGTTCACCTCCGCCCTTCTCTCACTCCGATCAACCCCATGACTGGACGAAAGATTCACAATGAAAGCCTTCGCTTGTTTTATCTCAGAAAAGAAGTTATCTATCGAAGTACCGACCTGATATCACACTTACATCTTGCTACAACCTGCCTCTTCATCGTCGGCGGTTATAATTTTCACCAGATTACTGATCTGAGACCCACTTCTTTTCTGGATCAATTGCAAAAGGAGTTTAAATGTATTTCTTTAGAACATCGCTTCTGTGGATCTCCATTTGCCTGAGTTGCCTTGTTGATATCAAACTAGGCGAAAGATTATGCGGCTCGAAAACCCCGCCCGGAGACCTGCAGTATGTCTCACGTTCCCTCCATTTCTCAGAGAAGTATCCCCTCTGGGAAAAGTCAATGCCAGAATACATATATCATATTCATGTCAGTCACTCCACCATCTGCAAAGGGATTCCTAGATCAAGTCCAATGCTAGCCGTCGTCTTGGAAGGTTTTTTTCTGAATAAAAAAGCCTCGTTTAGATTACATCTTCCGGGATTCTCGCGGCACCCCTGTTGATATAGTAGAATCTTGAAACCTCTCCGAAGAAATTTTCTGGGATTTGCTCTGTAAGTTGTGAATGGTAGGTGACACTAGGTTTAGCCTGAGAGAAGGCTTGTTGCTATAAATTTACAATCATCAGGTCTTGAACCAGGATTGAAATCCACTGTTGAAGGCATGAGATAGCACTCATTTCAATGTCACGATCCTTGTATAGCAGTGTAACCTCTGGTCCAAGTGACTTGGTATTCCATGACCTTGAGCCTTTAGTATTTGATGGCACCGTCAGCCTCAGGGGGTGGTCAATCCTCAATTCGAAAGTTTATCGCTGTTTGCATAAATTCCTTTTTCAAAGAGCTCGGATATAATCTTTTTTTCCCGTGCGTTCCATTCTCTACTTTACCATCAAGCTCGACCATCATTGAAACCAATGATGAATCGGTTGTTGGGATGGTTCTACAGGGGCATATCAGAACTGTTGGCACGAATCTTGTTATCATTATGAATTTTTTCCGTTAATGTGTCATATAAAATACCTTGTAGTATTATACACCCTGGCCATATTTGAAGGGGGAAAACACTTTTTGATCATGCAAAAAAATTTTCAGAATCACTCCTATGGATCAAATTTCTTGATCTCCAGTAGGTCAACTCGAGATTTGATACAAACATTGATTGATCCTAGACGAATCATCAGCCTCAAGGTGTATTCTGAATCAATGGCGCTGTGCAGATCTCGTTTTTCTCTTTTCTCTCCATTTCATTTCGACAAACCTAAGTCCCTTGCAAGAATTCTGCCCTTGGACATGACACTATTTATTCGAAACTTTCATCTTTGATTTGGATTTGGCCAGTAATTTTTTCCTGGAACAACAAATTTTCTGGTAGGTCCTCTCTTCCCCCTAAAGTCATTCAATCGCCATAAGAAATGAGCTCATAATCGGTCGTACCTAACTCTCTTTTTACATCCAGGCTATCAATGATAGCTTGCCAAACAAGTGCAATATTTTTAAGAAAATAGTGAGCCCCTTTCCTGACAGACAAAGATAGATCGCCTGATCTCAGTGATGGAGCTTAAGAATGATGACTCTACTTTGAAAACAAATAGTGCGGACATAAAATATAAGGTCCCACCCTAATGAACAAGTCTCACTAGTACCTGAGAGATAGGAGCGTGAGCTGATGGTGCCCTCGAATCCGATGGATGGATGCCACCGCAGTTAATATTCAACTTGTAACGTGATGGTGAATCAACACCAGAAGTGATTGCATGATATTAATATAGTCCCTCAATTCATCCTCCGCCTCGTATGCGCCCTTGTTCTAGAATTCGATCTGGTGAGTCGACAAACTTCTGATGTCAACATGCTATAAATAGCCCTTGAGCCCATCTTACCTCCAGGCAAATAGGCTGTAAGCGGGTATATTATGGCAGAGGATCGTTGCTTAGAGAAAGCTTTTCCCGTTTATTTCCGGCTGTTCTAAAGGATAAGGCGCCTGTTGGTGATATACGTCTAACCACATCAATAGCCGAAATGACGTGGAGTAGTGTAGGTCTAGGGAATCATTGATAACGACATTGCTGCGCCTTCCAACCTCACGAATCCATCGATGGTTTCCCTGCGGATAAAAGCGACTCTGTGGAGTATACAATGCACGATGCAGTTTGCGTGTCTGCAAGTTCTAAGACGAGTATGAATGAGGTTATCTCAGATGAATATAGTAAATGACTTTCTTTCCTCGTCTGAAATTGGGCTATCAGTATACATTGATACTTCAACTGGCTGTTTCATCCAGCACGACATTCTCCAGAAGTGCGGATATATCAATCCTTCGCAATTGACTCCACAGCAAGGCGACTATGCTTACTATGGCGGATTATGCCACAAACAATAAGTTTCTGTTGTTGACCTCCCAAGAAGTTGGACTTTCCAATGCTGATCGATGATCTGTGATATATTTGTCCATGATGTCGCTAAACCTTCAATTCAGCACTCCAAACTCTCTTAGCTTTCTCTGTGATCACAGGTCATTGACTCTGCCCAACGTCATGACCATGTTTGACCAGTAATTAAGCCACGGGGTGCTAGGACCCTGCAGTGCTCTTCTACATGATCCATGCTGCACATTAGAGCAAAAAGTTAATGCGCTATGAAAAACACGGGACTTTGAGTGAAAATAGTAGCATCCAGACTTCAGGGACCAGATGCCCTGGCATGAGCAATGGATATCCTTTTCAGGTTCGTGTGGCCACAATTCAAGAGAAGCACTGACAGGCCAAGGAAACAAGGTTTTGTAACATGTAATTTTGACGTAGATATTACACTTCCTGAAGCCCTGTCCCCTATTTCCTGTCATCTGAATCCACAGAGGACGTCAGACAAGATGGTCTGCCCATCGCTCGGTGCATAAACTAAGGGGTGAGAACTGTAGTCTTGCTCAAAATTGCAGCCCCCTCCCTCCACGTGCAAAGGTAAAAGAAGAAAACATGTAGTTCACCTGCGTTATCGTCGGATATTCCTTCCCTCGCATGCTCTAATATACAAATGCGACGTCTGAATCTGCACACCAATGCCTCATAGTCGAACGCTACGATTCTCCCCTTCCAGAATGGAAGTTATCAGTAAACATAGCCTTCGTAGAACCCGGCTCTTTCTTCTAAATTCAGACTTAGACATACTGAAGATACTTTGTGTGAAGATGATTGGTTTACGGAAGCGCCAGTGGAATGTAGCGATGAGTAGTCTCCCCCTCCTCCGTTGTGTTGCTTCTTGTCACGAGCATCTTGCCACAAAAGCAAAGAAAGTGGGGATCATCTTGAAAGAAAAGCTCTAGTGGGGAAACAATCGAAGCGGTGGCTCATTGGAAGTAATTTTCGGTCAAACGATTGGGTTTTGGGGTTCTTCCACAATCGTCTCGTGGCTGCCCAAGACCGGGGTCTAAGTTATCTAGGGTTCAACTGAAGTCATCGTTGAATATGGACAAATATGGCATTGATCTCAGTCAACGTTGAGGTGACTCTGTCGGTAAGCAGGAACCGGGGAAAAATCACCAGTACCGGTATATTCGGTGAGCTATCGGAAATATCGAATAGCCTCTCTGAGCGCAATGCGCACCCCGTAAATGAGCAATGCATCCGATAACTGGCTTATGGAACAGTGGTTAGGCTTAGATTGTAAGCACATAGGGTAGTAGTCTTGCACTAGCCAAAGGACAATTTCGGAGCTGGGAGGCGTTTGTCGGCAGAGATAACGGAAGCCACAGAAATGGCCCCGAGGCGAAATGAAAGACATGTTTTTTTGTTGACAGTATTGTGTTTAACGGAGCGTGTACAAGAACAAGACTTTTGTGCACTCCAAGGAACAATGGTTTTCCCTGCATCTGCAGCTCCGGCTTGGCGGTGTGCCAATCACAATGGTATGCTACATTGATGCATCCTGTCAAGGTCATGATAGGCGTCTAGCAGTTCAATCAGTGAGGGGATTAAAATGATACTTGTTACCTACAAGAAACTCTGACTAGAGTCGCATAGCGTGAGACTTGAATGACACATTGCCTCATTGGCTGATATCAAGCCATAGCTTGAGGCCTCGAGGTCCAAGGAATCTCAGCGTAATCCCAGGACAGACGGGATTTAGCAAATGTGGAATCCACCAAAAATGGAAGGAACCCGGATCTGAGATTCGAAAGAGATCGAGATTTGTAGGCCGGAGCCATGTTGTGGTTTATGCCCTCTTAGTGTGTTACAGTGCGATCTTCACGTATATAAAGGTCTCTGAGATTCATTCTTCCCCCAGTCTTCATCGTCAACCAGCATTTTCTAATAATCTTCCTTCTATTCTTCCAAACTGTCGTCAGACTCTTCCTCACAACCTTCCACATATACAATGCCCGTAATTGCCAACGCCACAAGAATCTGGGAGCTCAATGTACACTGGACAATATACAGTCAATGTGGAGTCTGGGATCAAAGAGGGCGCGGCGTCGATATCTGGGAGTGTATCAGAGACCGTGGGTTATTTTTTGATAAAAAGTGTTCGTTCTCTGACATTTGCATCAGATGACTCGACTCCTGGTAGTGAGGTTAGCATCGATTGTCTTTTTATCAGGAGTATATCTCTAATCAACATGAAATAACCTTAGCCTCCCAATGCCAAATATTGGCGCTACATTGCACGCAGGTGAACTGCATTCGCATGCGGGGTGGTAGCGCCGTGCTGCGATCATTCGCTACCCTGGTCACATAACTTCTTCATTTTAAATCACTGCGCAATTCCAAATTCGCCCTCACATGTGTCCGCACACATATTTATTGGTATTCGCCTTGCATCCCTCACTCGCTGTAACAACTGTCTTCGCCGCAGAGGACTTTCAATCATCGCGCCCAAACAATCTCGACCATCAGTGTTAACCATGGCACGCTCGTGCTCCCTTTCCCGCTAATTCAGCCTTAGTTCACTCTGCATTGCTCTCCGTTGCGTGTCATTCTCTTGACCTCAACTTCTGCTGGGACAGATGGAGTACTCATCCATTATTGCTTTCCCCTTTTTCTTGTTGACATCAGCATAGCATTTCTCCATTTGGACTGAGTGTCCTCGTATTGCAATTTTTTTCATTATTTAGGGATTTAGGAGTGACATCGAATTTTTCGATGATAGGCTCGGTACAACATATGATTACTTCGCATATAATAATAATTATTCATGCCGTGTAAAACTGTTTACTTGGATAGGCCAGATAATCTGTGACGTCAGCGCAGCGTCATTACTCATCTGACCTGACACAGACACTTACGAGGACACTGAACGACACACGATCATAATATGTTTATCACATGAATCTGCTTCATTTGTTTTCCATCACATCATTTCTATTACTAGCGCTTAACTATGTTGCCGAGAAAGGCTGTGCAATTGCTAGTTTTAACATTCCATGACCCCTTTATCCATATCGTGGAAGGTAATGATCCTTGCTTTGCGAACGCCATATGTCTCCCGAACCATCTCTAGAGCCGGATTACAGGAAAATCCGAGTTGGTATTAACCGATGCTCTGGTCGGCGGAACACACGTTTGCTTCTGTTCGAGAACCTGCTTTCGTAACGCAAGTCGAATGCCAGGTATGTTTCAATCACGGACCACAGAAGCTTATTGTTATTGTAGAAACAATTATCAGGAAATCATGATCTCCCTCAACCGAAGAAGCCGAGATTTTTCTAGAATTCGCTGAGATAAAAAAAATGTGAAGCTTCGTGTTAGGTCCCTTACTAGCAAGAGCTCCTCGAGAGCTGAAACCTCGAGTTGTGGCTATCCCGAAAAGCACACTTTGGCCAGCTTTTTGGACCAACCAAACACTCGGCACTTTTCTCTATGCAAAATAAGGTGCTGGCCAAAGGTCAACCGAACGTTTCCACGGAGGTGTTGCCTTCGAATGTACTCCATTTAATCACTAAGCCAAGTACAATTTTGAAGCTTCACGGAGGAAATTTGAACCCCAAGGTGATTTCTATAAGTAGCGAATCGGTCTTATGAGCTCTCCGCCGTACTGTATCCCGAAAACCGACGAAATCTGTTTGAGGTTCTTGCAAGTTGCAGCTACCCAGTATCATATTACCAACCGTCCGGCTAGTCTCTTGGTAAACCGGACCCCTTTTGATAACTGATCCACTTTTCAGGAGACCGGTCAAATAGATCAACCTTACCTCTATGATCAACAATGTTGGGTTGAGATCAAGCCTCTTTTCTGTTATTCTTCTCATGTACTTGACGGTCTTTCTTTGTCATCAGCACCCTAATTCTCGTCAACGGTGATGGTTCTGATTAATTTCGCTTGAAGAACCGGGGTTAAGCAGATGTATGCCGTTATGTCTGCGTGCCTTCTGCATGTCCAAATTCATGTCTATGGGGTAAGTCAGTCAACAGATTGGTGGCGCTTCAAGTCCCTCCCGCCGACTTATTCTATTCTTGGGGCCGGGCGCCTCGTCCGTGTAGGGGGTGATATCTGAAGTTCTAGTCTTCTTTTTCGACTGATCGGTAGAAACGCTGCCGCGAAACTTCGGTTTAAACCGTGATAGTGTCTAGACCATGCGACCAGTCACGGACTTCGTGTTCAGAACTTCTCTAGACATCTCAGCGAAGAGCTCCTATCGAACGGAAGAGAGCATTCTACCGCGTGTATGTATACCAAGTGCTGAGTTCTCATTGTGCGCTTTGTCATTCGGATCAGTCTGGTTAGGTGTCGACATCACGAGTAATCCCGCCCTCTAGAATCATCGGCGATCCTTAGTGCTATTGGCATCATACTTACCCAAATTGTTACTTGAGTAACAATCGTGCCATTATGTGGGGAGGTAACTCGTCAGAAGCTATTCATTTGATCATGGAGGTCTTCTAGTCTCCTTTTTGCGTTGATTCGTTAACTTCGCTCCCTGATCGATGGAAAGAGGGAATAATGTTGAAGGGACATCGGTCGGCAATGTCAAGTCTCCAAAATCATTTTGTTTGTTTGGTTCACAGAAAACTAGTCTGGTGGAAGTGATGCATGCGATCTCCAGCAGGGCGCAGCACTGAAAAGCACGAGGCAATCCAAGGCACAGACCTGCTCACGCTATAGCTCAAACGACAGGTTTTGAGGTATAGATATCCGATTGGACATTCCCATCACACTGTCCTATAAACTCATTGAAGGAAGTCGACACCCGAGTAATTTCATGTTGTCGACTCAAGCTTTTGCCCACCATCATGCAATAGTTCATCGAAAGTATTCTATATGACCACGCAGACCGGGAATTCCGGCTCTTGGCTTCCAGAGATTGTGGGTGAGATAGATTCGTGAAAGGATTTTTCCTTGGGTGTAGTAGGTTACCACCCTTTCTGTAGCTCCTGAGATAGTTCGGGATTGAAGCTGAATTCGTGACCCGGACAACACCGTAGTTTACTTACAGCATCAAGGTCTAAGCGCATCGGGGATCGGCACCGAAGTTACAACCTACTCAATCCCGAAGCCTATATCAGTGTAGACCCGGTTATAAATTGTGTTTTAATCCAATCGAATTCACAAAGTATTATCGCTTCCTTGTTGGCTGTCAGCCTACAAGGTGTTGTTTGATTTCCATCTTATAGCAGAGCTCCTGCCAACGACTCCTGTCAGGTCATCTTTACCGGTAAGTGGTGTTGAATAATGAACTATTGTATCTCAAGCGACAGCTTGACCATCATTTCCTTGTTTTCTTTATTGTATCAAAACAATGGACAATGTAGCTATTGTACTGTAGCTACTATATATACAGTAACAAATCGAAACACGACCGGTGCGCGTTTGCCGCGGTCTAGTCTTTCCTCAGCTATGTCCAACAAGTGGTATCATAGTATATGTGGGTGTTGTGAATCAAGCCATCCGTAGTATTTCATCTCCAAATCCTCATCATTTCGGATGAGTACATTTCTGTTATTGTCATTAGTAGTCGTGCCACATAGTAGCACTTAGAAACCTCGGTTCAGCACTTACAGGAACTGAGGGTTTATTCTGACAGTTTTCGTCAATCTCTGTCTGCAATAAAAGTGGGTATATACTTCTTTTGGAAGTTAGAGCTGGGAAGAGATGGCGACGACAGACTGAACAATTGCAGGCAAACATCATTTGAAGCACGAGGATAATCGGACCTGCCTTTGCAGCAATGCAGAACAAGTGATGTCGACAGGTTGTCAGGGATATCCACACCCCTTATTCAGACAGAGAGTGATTGAAACAAAGTAAAACAATCTCTGTCAGGTACTTTGCGCCATTTTTTCGGGCTCGGAATTTCTGTGCCACAACAGGCAAAGTAGTGAGGGGCGTATTTCACAGGCCCTGCGTCAAGGCGTATCAACAGAAGGCATATATAGGCATAACGCTTACAAATAAACGGGTGGGGTAGGGATGTGTCCAAAGTCTTATAGTAGTATGAAGAAAGAAGATGTGGGACAAATGTGACCGAATGACTCCCAGGCGTATGTCATCAACGAGTGGCATCGAGTAGGGACCTGGTGTAGGCACTGGATCTAGCCAAAATTCCACAGTGACACTTACCCCTCTGCGATTGATGTGCCAGCATATAGCTAATTCTATATCGATACATTTACATTGCGTATGTCACACCAAATAGCGGGCACTTTTACGTACTGCTACAGCGTCCCCTCATTAGTTTACAGGTCCAATTTATGTTCCTGAATTATAGGACTCCAGACGCTGAAATTCATATAAATATCACTGGACTTGACAGCCCAGTGGTAATTGAAGGGTCCAGACTCGACTCCTTTTGTGGTCGGGGATAAGTAGTTGCCGATGATTCAGGGCGTAAAGTAGATGGAATTTGATCCTTGCCTCGGTGAGGGTCCTATGTGCAAACTTTGTTGTCTCCTCATGGATGACACGAGGCAGTAGAAAAGTTTGTGCATGGACCACCTTGTAATGCACATGGGGGACTATTTTTCAGCCACTGTCTCTTTTCCTTCAATTCCCATCCACGAAAAATAGGAACGGCCCTACAATGACAAACTAGCGAGTGTTCATGATTTTTGAACCTAAGTGGGTCTCAGATAGAGAGGTCTTGTGGAGATCTTGTGGTTGCTCTGATTTCCAAATGTTCTTCGTCGAATTTCGAGACAAGGTCTCCACACAGTGGCTACCATGACATCAACCTTCCTCAAGGCGATATATGTATATATGCATCTGGTTCAGAACATCTGCGACTCATCCTTTCATCATGCTTGCATCACGTATCGTTCGCCAAATGGCTGCCGGAGCTAACAGGGATCCGGGGAGAATCAGGAAAGAGAGCCAGCAAGTGGTAGGATTCTGGAATCCTTCTCTTCACCACGTCATATCTTGAAATTATATAGTTTCTAGGAATTACAGGAATGATAGGTCTTACGACCCTTATCTATTATGCTGGATACTCTGCTGAAGGGAAGAGACCTACGAAGAGTTATAATGAGAGAGAAAGTGAGTTGATGCTGGTTGTGTGGCTTTTATCCTTACTTCTAACTATGGACAAGCTCAGTCTAGATAATGATGAAGCACTCATCAAGGAGGTGGCTGTTATTGAGTAGACTAACCGTCTGGCCTGTATATTTTTGATCTATCCGACCCGTTCACATGCTGTAGTTATCAATTTCAGTTTTCATAACCTTGATGAGGTCTAGGTGCATCACGGCCTCATGCTATTTATTCCTCGCCATGGCCAGACTCTTTCTCTTCAAGCTGCGAAGCCTTATATCGTTATCTATCTCTTTTGATGGTTGTTCGATGATACGAATACTCTCAAAGTAACGTATCCTAAACCCCATGTTGATTGCTACGAAGTGTTGCTGCCTTCACACCATTCTTCTCTAGCAAATGATCAATCACATCCAATAAAGTGGTACACGGGGTCGGAGATGACATACGGTAAGAGAAGTGAAGATAATGGCAATATATCAATCGCATCGAACACAATAATAGCTTGGGGATATACTAGATTAAGAACTCAAGCCGCTTCCTGATTCTTATCTCCCCTGCACAGTCATAGATAGCAGTTGTAAGAAAAATGTGATACCAATTTTACAAGTCATGACAGCGGACTGTTATCGTAATGAATTGACAATGAAGGATTTCATATAAGAACTGAGAGAAGTTATTCGTCATCTATGCCATATTAAGTATGTATGTGCCTTCTCAAGAAGAGCCACAAAGCTGGATTCAACAGGGGGTCACATTGCGGAGCCATCTAAGTTATACCCTAGAATAACAGATGGCAGGCAATATATGAACAGAAGCAATACACACCCATGAAATCAACGCTGACGTGCTCGTGCTGATCCCATGATTCATGATTACGAGACAGCTACCATCTCCACATCTTTATCGTGGTAAGCCCCAGATTGATCAATCAAGTACTGTAAGGTTGACGTGTTCTCCTGGCATCTGGAGAATAGAGATGATCCTTGTCAACAGAACTTCCCAAAAAGGATGATACCGGTGTATCCCACAGGAATCCTACTCACACTTTCGAAATTGATTGCTCGAAATCCCCAAGTTCCTTTTGTAACATGCGAAAAACGCTTGCGTACTCCCCAGATCGATCCTTCAGTAGACGCCCATGAGCCATAAGAAGCGTGTTGATCCACATCAAGTCAAATTCCAGATGCGGACTGTGCTCCAGATGCTCAGCGATAAATCTCAGGAGCAGAGGTATGTACATCTTTGGTAGATGGCGTGATATAAGCCGAATATCGCTCCTCGGTACACTTTCGTACACCTTCTGGGCCAACGCCTTCTCGTTGAGGCGAAATGCCATAACTAGAGCTTTTAGGTATTCCCGACTTGCTAAGACATCGAGGATGGATTGAGGAGTAAGGTCGATGGAGAGGTCAAAGGGGTCGAAGGCTACCGATTCGTCGAGGGAATATATCAACAAGCCCTCTGTTGACGCTGCTGCCCATGCTCTCCCAGTTGGTGAAAACTGAACGCACTTTGTGCGCGCCTCCCGGCGGTAACGACGGACAGACATGTCACCAGCTCCTCTGCTTGCTCCCGGAAGGCTACGATCTACTCTGTCCTCAAGATCGCTTTCTTCACCACGGGTATCAATGAGATCGGCGTTAATTCCCGCACTGTTGACTGTTCGGCTGTCCAGAAACTCTTCTGTTCCATCCAAAGAAAGATTTTGACTGATCTGATACTTCTTGATCATGACACCTTCCCCTTCCCGCACATCATAAAGCACCACATACTTGCTATTGCCACCAGCAAGCAGGCAACTTCCGTCGGCGGTATATGAAAGGCTGTTATATGATTTTCCAGAAGAGTTATTGGCGGCTGAAACGCGATCATCCGCTTTTCTACCACCAGAAACATCTTTCTGTCCATCAATGATGTTAGTCTGCTTTCCTTCCTGTATATCAAAAAGAGTTATCTGGCCATCGAGGGTAGAAGCTGCAAGCTCCCTTCCATCTGGGCGGAAGGCCAGAGCGAGGACATCCGAAGTAAGCTGAAAGGGTTCCACGGCTCTTGAACGTCCGTAGACATTCCAAATTCGAATAGTCTTGTCCCAAGATGCACTTGCCAACTGATTGGCACCAGACGGCGAGAATGCCAGCGAACTGACAGGACCCTCGTGACCAGTCAAAATATCTAGTAATTTGCCTGTTTGTACGGACCAGAGAAAGACCTCAAACGAATCGGTGGAGCCGGCGGCAACCACTTCTCCAGAAGGATCAACTGCCAAGGATGAGAACTGGACAGGAAAAGGTGAGGTGAAAGTACGGAAGTTCCTGTATCTTATCAGGTCAAATGCGCGTACTGTGCCGTCGAGTGAAGCAGAGAAGAGAACTTTCCCCTGTTTCGCGAAGGCAACGGTAGAGATTGGCGCGCTATGCTCGCTGAATGTCACAAAGCAGAAACCGGAGTACGTGGACCAAATTTTGACTTTGCCATCATCGCCACCAGTTGCGACAGTCTGACCATCCGACGCATAGGAGAGGGTGTTGACATCGAAGTAGTGACCCTGTTGCTTTAAGATATACGATTCAGATTGCCATTCCCAAACGAGAAGTTGACCGAGTTTTTTAGCGCCAAAGGCGAGCCATTCACCTGACGTGTTGATGGCAACAGATGAAATTTTTTCTTGGGATATGCTAAGTGTGTGAAGATTTGTAAATGCGGGCATTTCCCATAGACCAAAAATTCCAGTCGAGAATCCAACGACAAGAAGATTGGAGGGGGAATGGAAGGCTGTACACACGACCTTGGTCCTTTCCTGGTTGAAGTAATTGCGCTTGAACACGCCCCAGCGAGTGTTTGCGATGAGATTAGTACTCTTATGAGTGATTTTTGAGCTAGACGCCGGAGGTTCTTCATCAGACATTGCCTCATCCACTTCGTCGGTGGCCTTTTCCTTCCATGTGAAGACCGCACCATCACGGCTGATAGTATAAATCTGCGGGGGAGTCAACGTATGCTGTTTCAGAACACACAATGTACAAACCATTTTCTCGTCTTTTGAGAAATAGGCATTTATTACTGCGTCTTTGTGGCCAGCGAAATTTTTCGGTCGGAAGCCGTCGAGTGGATGTAGAGTGTACAGTCTTGCTGTCATGTCACGAGAGGTGGTGATGAAGCACCTGAGGAGTTTGAGTGATTGTGAGCATGTTTTGTCACGTACCAGGATGACTTACGAAGAATCTCGCGACCAAGTTATGCTCAGAACATCATCATGGTGTCCGGTGTAGGTTCTATGGAGATTGAAGGGCGCAAACTCTCTCACAAGATGATTAGGCGTACACCAGACCTGGATGTGTGGCCCATGCGTCGCAGCAATGTATCTGCGTGGAGCAAGGTAAGTTGGAAGTATAAGAAGAAAACTGAGCCAGGCTTACTTTCCATCGGGAGAAAACTTGATATCTTTCACAGGTTTATGGAAGTTGAAGTGGTGCAATACAACACTGCGCTTAGCATTGACCAAAAGGGCACGTCCATCTAGGTCATTCAGGAATCAATAAGCCGAGACGGAAGAGAAACACGCACCTTCGTCTACTGATATGAGAACGTTCCCGTCAGGGCTCAGAGCCAAAGCAAATATATTCTTTCTATTCTCAAAAGCGAATGTAGAAGATTTATTACTGAGAGAAAGTCAGGACGAGATCGAGATTTGGGCAAGTAAAAGCTTACTTGACGAGATCAAAGGCTGAGACGCGATTTCCGACTGGACTGAGGAGTGTGTAGCCATCCGGAGTATATATAATGTTTCCTTGCTGATAAACTGTTCCACATACGCTTGAGAACTGAAGGGGCTGTAAATGAGATGTCCGGGTGATGGAGATGCACTGACCTTGTAGTTGGACTTCATGATTTCCAACACAGCCACTGATGCTGATTGACCTGAGCTGACTAATCTTATCTGCACATTTATTGGGATTCAAAACATGATTTTGTTTCATATACGATTGATGAGATGTTTCATATGGGCCTGACAGTTGAGCTTGGGAAATCAAATGATATTTGATCGGTTGGCTCTCTATTGAATGTGGCTACTTGAGAGATGAGATTTTTACCAGTCTCAAATGGGGAAACCCAAGGGGGACGAGGTGGCAACTGGGTTCATCAGCAATTCTATGCAGCAATGATACTTGCTACTATACGTGCTATTCTTTCTCATGGCATTGTGATTTGTGAGTCGAGTGGTCGTTTGTTTTGATTCAATAATCTTCACAAACACGGTAGATAAAATTTGGCAGGGATCATCAGGGTCTCTTTTCAGCGGCTAATTTTCAGCCAGTTTTTGACGACCACCAACGATTACTCTGACCTATCCGCTCCTTCTTGAGTCACGCTCCTTCCCCATCAAAGATTTCTGTTCACGCTTCATCCCCATCACCCAATCCACGGTCCTGTCTGAAACTCTCGCCTGCTGTCCATCCCATGTCTTTTCATGACACAAAACAGCAAACAGGCCGCCGGTTCAGATGGACTGCACTTGTCGTTCCTCTCGTTCTTGTCTTCATCGTGGTATCTACACGGTTTACCACCCATCCTGTTGCTTTCGATTTTTTTTCTTCTCCTGCGTCAAAATCGTGGTCCCAAGTCCGGGCACAGAGTGGTGACTGGCGATTGCACAGGAGACACTCATCTCAGCAGGATGGTCCTTTTTCTCCTCTGCCGTCTGCTGCATTTGATATCCTCACGCCAACTCCCACAAGTCCGCAATTGATACCAACGGCACCTTTCGCACCTCCCACTCTGCCCACACCGTTTCCTCAACCCTACGACTCACAATTGACCCTGAATTTCTCCAGCACGTCCTGTCTTCGGTTCTTCACCAACATGACTGAATCCGATGCGTTCAGAAAATGTCGTCCCTTTTCGTTGTTGTCTACAACCTCTGCGACCTTCATCAACGTGAGACGATCTATCTTTACTTGTCCTGTTTCTCAATCTTCTTCTCAAGGCTCAAACCAATTTGACACTCATGAATACCCTTGTGTGGGGAACATGCAATACGAATCTCGGAATCAATCAGTGTGATGCCAACATGGGCTGGTTTGCCTCGACGCTGAAGACAGTTTGTGATGAGGACCTCAAGGAAGGAAACTCTTTAGCTGGAGATACGTTGACAGGTAAGTCCTTATTCGTCATTTTCCCGTCAATTTGAGCGCTCAACGTCAAAAACTATATCTGCCATTTCAATCTTTCCCACCCAACCACTTCACCTTGTCCGACCGGGTTCAGCGTTAAATGCATACCAGCTCATGTATAGTGCCGCTTGCGCACAGGATCCTCGATCTGACGCCTACTGTTATATTGAAGCTGCCGCCAATCTAAGCCCCGCGGATCTATATCTGTATCAACTTCCCTTTGGAATCGACCTTCCGAACAGTGCGGTAAACTTCTCTTGTTCAACCTGCTCACAGGGCCTCCTGGGCATTTATGCAGATAGTTTGAGCAACAAGACCCTCGCAAATGATCTAGATAAACTGGGGGAAACGTATAAGGGTGCGGCGTCAATTGTCAATACTGCCTGCGG
>Ga0153992_100244_pt1 | contig 15109 bp, 14 predicted proteins | sample TSNC076MetaG_FD_104683 | JGI IMG/M metagenome (GOLD analysis project Ga0153992, IMG submission 104683) | Attine ant fungus gardens microbial communities from North Carolina, USA - TSNC076 MetaG | ecosystem: Host-associated > Fungi > Mycelium > Unclassified | place: USA: North Carolina, Lumber... | reverse complement strand
CGCACGAGGTAATAGAATTCTCCTTGAACTATTTACGAGCTTTCATAGAAACGACCTGTCTGCTCGATCTAGATATACAGAACTCAGTAAGTGGAGACAGAGGATGGATCTATCTCTGAAACAGGTTTGCTCCAACGATTCGTCAACATCCTCCTCAAAACTTCTGGGGGCATTTGAAAGGACCTGTTCGGTTGAAACCTCAATCCAAAAATCGAACGCTAAGCATCCGGGCTACTGGGCACTCCCGCTAGGATATATAATCCAACTTGCTGATTTGACTCACAGCAACACTCTTGAACGAGACTCATGAGCGATCTCATTAGTAGATCACTGTCTGACCCGCCAGCTGGACTCTTCAAAGGATGTGATTCCAGAAGAGTCCATCAGGCTGAAGAGACCTTGATTACGCACCATGTGTCTGAATACCGATAACTGCCAACAGCTTGGGGTAGGGAATGCAGCCTCTCTACACCGATTGCAAATAATCAATCATTAAGTTGACAGGCCAGCCAATGACAATGAAATGAAAATAGAAAACTTGAAAAAAGGGGACAAATCGTAAACTGAACTACGACTTGAACAAAGAAAACTCACCAACAGGACAAAATTATGTCTTTCCTCTCACTCTAGTACGTGCGATCTTTTCTTCTATAAGACCATCAGGAGTCAAGATAGGCCCTCCATTTCCTATTTTTCCATCCCATGCCCAGATAATATGATCCCTAGCATTAACTACATCACCCAGTTTTGAACCTGGTACCTGCGCGTCAGTTAAACTGATGTACCAGTAATCCCTCTTTCTTCGTCCTGATTTGCCTTCCCCAGATGTAGGTGCACTGTCGGCGTACCGAATGACTAGCTCTGTTTCATTTCGTCCATCTTGGATTGTAAGTTCACTCAAAGCGAGAGAAAGACCAGATGGATTAGAAGCTGTGGAAATGTGAATAAACCGCTGGATTGGCATCTTCACATGTATTGACGTGGACGAAGAAGATTGAGCGAGAGAAATAGTCTTGGCACGGAACAATCGGATGCTAGTCGAGAACGTTTGTCTAAATTTGAGCAGGTATATACTGGACAGCGCCCAACCAGCACCGTATATTCCACAAAAGACGACTCGTTGCCATGTAGGCCGTTGCTCCCAGTGATATGTTTCCTTGGTCTCTTCTGGCTGCTTGGCTTCTGATGATTCAGCGGCAATGGCAGCTGCTTGATTTTTCTCGCCAATTTCTTCCAGGTCCTTGACGAGCGTCGACCAGTGGTTCCAAGTTATTTCAATCGCCGAGCCCCTGTAGAAACCTGTCAGCTCAATTGTCCTTAGTATCATCGGGTAACTGGACAAACATGATTAAAGCATTAGCAATGACGATTGGCCAGGCATAGCGGACCCATGCGGGAGGTGTTTTGACATAAATAGGAGGTACAAGGCGTTCATTGTACTCTCTCCCTGCAGAATTGTTTGAATCGGACGAGTGGAGACGTTTTGAGTTCACGCGGCCTCGAAGACAAGCACAATTCTTTGAAGGAAAGGATGGAAGGCGTGAGACGCGTTGAAAGAGGAAGGACATCTCAAAGGATTTGAACTCTGAATTTAGACGCAGCCCGGGTATTTGGTTCAGTCTTCAGATGAAAATAAATCTGAGCTCTCTATTATTATTTATTTCCCTTTCGCTGCAAACGGACCCCCAAACCTTATATGTGATGTAGAGGAGCACTTCCATCACCTCGGTCTAAATACGTTGTTGGATGCAAATCATGACACTGCTGGGAGTCAACTGTGGGTCAGGACATGTGGGCTCTTGTTACTCTTCTATGTATATGCGGAGCAGGACGGTCATCACCTGTCTGATAGGATTAAACAATAACATGTTGAGTTTTTGACGACAGGAAATGGACTTGTTATATTAACATCGTAGGGAAGTGACTAGGTTGATATTGAAAGATAGAAGTAATTATACAAGCCATGACACGGTCATGACACGTCGTATGCCGTATGTCAACGAGACAACATTGGTCCGGTAGCAGACACTGAACTTCAAGAATTTCAATTGACTTGGAAAAAGTACATCAGCAAAAGAAATGGGTGGGTATCAAGCAATCAGTGCACATATCAACGAGATGGCGAGACAGTAAGGTACGACAAAATCATGGACCATGATGGGAAATCGGATGTAATTTTCAGTGGGAGCCGAGGCTCCACTTGCTGGGATCATCTCCCAGTCGCTTATCGCTTCAGAGGCATTCGGGATTTCACCTGCCCTCCTTCTCTTGTTTACAGTGGTCAGGACTGGATTATAATTTGAATGAGGCGCCTCTGTATCGGATTCCACGTTGATCTACAATGGCAGAGTTCTAGTTAGCCGAAGGCAGATCCCGTTTAACTTGCAAGGACATTACCGATTCTGGTTCAAATGGCCCAGGAACAAAGCCAAACTCTTGAGCTATGATCGCAGATCGCTCTTCGTAGCTTAACGTTTCGCAGATAGTATCAGGCGATGATCCCCGTGACACAGCTATCTCTAGAAACCTCGCATGTGCTCTCTCAAGACGGGTAAACGTTGCTTCACTGATCTCTGACTTTTTAGTGAGATCGTCAAATGAGGCTAGCTCCACAAGGACCGGGAGTTGATCGACGAAGGGTACATCATATTTTTGGAATATTGCAATCCTCTGCCAAGGATCCATCGGAATTTTCTTCAAGTACGAAAGAGCAAAATCTCGGATATCCGTGCATTCCCATTTTGTGGCTAAACGTAAGATAGCCAGCCATTTACTACAACTTGCCTCATATATACTGTATTGTCTGTTGCTCAAATGAATGTCAGACTGATGAACACGGAAAAAGGCAGCTTACGGATTGTAGAAAACCCAAAGGAAATGTGCGAAATCATCTGGATCTTCGTCTACAATTACAGGGTTTGCTGGTTCTGACCCAGACGCCCTAGGGAATCGGGCATCGGAGAGTCTCCTCTTCCAGTACCGAGAATCGCGTTCGAGAAAGTATGAATGAACGCAGAACGGTACTCCCCCAACCTGCCAGAAGGCCACTATGAGCGATGAGTGATTTAGAGGTAAAATAAAGTACTAACACACAAGTGTAAATCGGCACCAAAAATATAAATTCCGGAAATATGAGTGACACTGTCGACGCTGTCGTTGGGGAAAGCCATTTGATTGACGAGGTGTGAGGGAAGAATGTGCTGCGAGCATAAACTATCCATATATTAACACTTCAAGCGGGGTATCCCTGCAACAAGGATGAGAACTCATCTGATTGCCTCGTGACTTGTGGATGACTGTAGGAAGGCCAGAAATTCTTGCGCCTGTTGGGGATTACCAACTCCCAATATAAGAATTTATCTTGCGAATCGAGGCTTGCTGGGCACGATGAAGTGTGCTTATCTGTCAACTCCTACACTCGAACAGTTGTTCTTCATCTATTTAGAATCGTAGAACTTGTGTCTTTCTCGATCGCATTATTTGATTGCTGTCTGACTGCTTCACCAATACTTCTCTGCACAATCCACCTTCATTTTGAAAGTCTGTGTCTACAGTCAGCTCTATGATAACCCACACTCTGTCAGAACTCATAGCCTTCCCATCTCTCAAGCTGATTTTGTCTACATCTCTCTCAGGACCCATACTAAGAACCAAGGCCTTCTCCTAGCTACGGTGGGTTATTACAGAGTCGACTGTATACGGAGTTCATACTTACTCAGAATAAGTAGTCTTGGACTAGTCCATCACAATGCAAATATAAACAAACTCCAAGTTGGACTTTCGCCGTGACGGTGCATAATGTGAGCAAGGTATCATTTTTATTGAACGTCATGTCTGAGACATCGTCATTGACCTACGAAGCTATACACGAAATCATTGTAATCTAACCCCAGTTGTCTACCGCATTAGGTGAGGTAAGTGGGGTCCGAGTCTCATTAATTCATTACTTATGCATAGACATATATTCTGACAAGGTGCAAGCAAGATGCTACAACTCGCGACGGTTAACCCTAGTCTTCTACTCAGGAGCACTCTTTTCTTGTTCAAATAAAGGATCCTGGCAGATTGATCAGAAATGCACGTGTGAGAGCTCAAAACTCAGGTCCGAAGGAAGAAAAAGGGATAGGAAAATTGCATTAAGGGGGAATCGAACCCCCGGCGGGTCGAAACACCGCAATGGCAACGACCCAGGTTACCACTACCCCATTAATGCCCCCTCCAGGATTGTTAGAATATAAAATATCATTAATAGAAAAATTGCGATCATCATACATTCTCTAGCGGAGCAACTTTTCTCTCAAAATCTCCCACCATCACAGATATAAATCCCAAGCACTACTACACATGTTTGAATCACTCCCATCTCATGCCAAATCTTCCGGTAGAGCTCCAATCCATTATTGTCAAATGTCTTTCAGACCCGGATGATTTTCACCGTCTTGCCCAAGTCTCTCGCGACTTCAACTTCCTTGCTGTGCGGGAACTGTGTTCCATTTATTGTTTAGATCTTCAAGATGGAACATTAACACTCGATGCTCAAATGTTCCGTGTTGTCCCAACGCTTGCAATTTCATTGCATATGTTTGGCGCGTCAATCCAAGTCCTGAACTGTGACTTGACCAATATTCAGGAGCAACCAGAACTACTAAAACAGGCATATTCTTTGCCAAAATTCATTTCTGCTCTTAGTTCTGTTCAAAAAGCCAATCTATTCTTCGACAATCATGGCACCATGGAATGGGAGGACACGATTATAGCAGTCTGCGATGTCTTGGTTGGAAGACAATGCTCTGACCTTAAGATCAAGGCACTCGCTCGATCCACCATGCACCCTGGCCGGAGCAGTAAGCTGGCTGAACTTATGCAGGAATTCTCAGTCCCTGTTGCCGAGAGCCGGGAGATACCACCCTCAGTCAGGCAGTCCAATAACTTGGAAACATGTCGCCTCGAAACGCTTCCCACTTTTCTCCAACCAATCCTCGTCCTTCAGCTCAACGCTTCCCAGATTACTACTCTGGCCTTTTGCTACATCTACAACTTCTCAGAATGGAATGACTTCATGGTCAATCTCGATCTACCCTTCCTCAAGAACTTTGCTGTCTCCCATTGCATCGTACCGGGGCAAACTTTCTCTAACTTCCTGAACCGCCACAGGAGAATCGTTTCACTAGAGTACTGCAACAACACTTACCTCCGTCATGATCCACCAGTGCTGCCCTCGGGCATTCTTCCCCACCTTCAGAGGCTCCACGCCTCTTCGGAATATCTTGTTTGCTACTCTCCTCCTCTAGACTCGTTCCCAGAGTTAGCCACTGTCATCTTATCCGCAGATGACATGATTCGTGACTCCACAAGAGCGGTCATGGCGCTTCAGGCGCTTTTTCCCTGTGTCAATGACATTACGTTGTGCCTCGAATTTCCATATGTGCAATGTCTTGATAATTGGCTCCGCCAGAGTCTCCTTCGCTCTGCGAATGCAAGTCCGTTTGGAGAGACAGACCCAATCAAGAATCTCAGTTGTGTCAATTCGCTGAAATTGAATTCCAAGTTATTTCCATACGCATCGGATGGAGTCGCGTCGCTTTTGGTGAATTGGTTGTGCATGTTTCCCGCTTTGGCTCGGGTATTTATCACTCGCCCTTGTCTCCCTCCCAAGTTTACCAGGGATAGTTTTGAGGCGTTCGCCAAGTCCGTCCAAAGAGGGTCAGCCTCGATGAGGACTATCAGCGTTCAATCGGAAGATTTTAGTATCTGGACTTGGTGTTGCTAGGAGATTGTCATAGTGTCTCGAGAGTTTTTTTAGTGGTAATGGTATGACTATGCTTGAGACGCGTTGCATTGATTGTACTTTATTTCCGAATCACACTTTTGAAGTCATCTCTACTGGCTACACCGCCAAAAAACTATGATCCATCTATACAGAATTTCTCATTAGTCAAAAGATTATTGAAGCGATAGATCATGTCAAATTAAAAACCTAACAAGTGGCAATGCGATCACTAGATGCAGCAGGAAACCTGTGGTCAGCATCCACGCGTTCATCCTGATTTTGGTATCGGTTCTTTACTCCACCACTTGGAAAACTGTGGATATTCTTATGAGCTTCATGCTACTGGTATCACAGTATGAGAAACATCAGCCTAATTTTCGTGGAGCAGCCAATAATACTTCGGCTGTTTGATATTTTCTCCCTATACCTGATCTCATCAAACGATTCACTATGAGGTTTGGAAGCTTAATAGATTACTCAAGTGGATATAATAGCAATTCGGTTCATAGCATCCAGTTATCAGTGATGTGTACTACTTTCTTTCTTCCTAGAAGAACTCGGCAGCGGGGCGATCTAGAAGTCATTAGACGAGCGTGTGTCATTCAGCATAAGTTCACATAATCAGGTATGGATGATTCTCAAACCTGATCTTTACTCTTCATATGATGATATAAGACTTGGTCAGCGTGGATTTGGACATCAAACCTCTTCGCTCACGTTAGTGTGAGAGACTCACGTCAAGAGTGTTAGATCGTGGTCAGGTTAAGAAATTGTAACCCGCGGGTTCTCGTCAAGGATGTGAGACCTACCATCTTCTCTGTCGCCGAATCATGTTTGATGAATGTTTTGGACGGTACTCAATAGTATCGAAGCAGCTTATTTATGCGCTGGTATAATTTTTGTAATCTCAACACCTAGTCTGACATGGCGACAAATACATTATAATTGTACACACCGGGCCAAGCTTCAAAGCGATATCCAATAGGAGCACATTCTGCTGTGACAATCCCATTTCTTAACATGACCACTTTTATTCCTCCACCGACCATCAAGGGAGAAGACACTTTCGTCATTCCTTTCCCAACGTCAACCTGTCGTACACCTGTCTTCGAGTCTGATGTGTGAATTCTGATGGTGGCGGGGGCGGTAGTGAAAAGAACGATCCACATCAGGTCATCAGTCTGTCAGGACCCTAAACGAACGTTCGAAAACAAAGCTCGTGAACGCACAAGTTGCCAGTTGTCGGGTCGCGGGACTTGTTCATTAGCAATAGCATCTTTCGGGTGAGGCCGAGCCCAAACACAGATTACATCTCGAATGATTTGAGGGTATGTGCCATCTTTAAATGCACGAGCAAAAAAGCTATTCAGCCGAAGCCAGGCTTCATGGGGATAACCGTCGACCCAAGCTTGAGAATTGGGCTGCGTACCCTAGAGCCACCATGTGAATATGACTGCTATTTTCATTCAAAGACTTTCCTTAATTGGGCCGATATAATGTGATTCGCCATAGTCTGTGTGGTCCCAGATGAATTTCATCAGTTCAAGAAATTGAGAGCACAACAAAGTAGTCTGGATACCATTCCAAGAAATGACTTGGACAAAGTTAATAGAATTTTGCATTTCAATTAATTGTTCCCATCGCCGGACGAAGAGCCAGTCATCCGCCCGATATATCCACTAGAAAATTTCTCAATAGAGGAATGGTGGTGATGGCCTCTGTGCGCACATTTTTATTCCAAGTATCTGGACCGTAATGCTAGTGTCAAGTTAGAATCAATTCACTGTGGATCAGGAGACGGCTCAGCACTCACGGTAAAAAACCACGGTGAAACGGCAGCCATGAGATACTGACCAGTCTCCAAAAGACGTAAGTAACGGGAGTCGGTTTCAAGCTGTATTTCTCGGTGAGAATGTGATGGGGTGAGGTGTATAGGCCAGCAGCCATTCCACTGGGGCCCAAGTCTCTCGTTAGGTATCGAGAATGATTATTCATCACAATACTGACATTGAAAACACCATCTATGGATTCAAGACAGTTACTTTGGGCAGGATCAGTGAAAAATGCTGGTACGAGATCAACCTGAGCGATAGCATGAGCAACAGGTACCGAAAGTTGCTGGAACGGTCTTACAGGAGAAACGACGGATAGTTCTTGTTTCAGATGAGACCATCCTTTATCCAAACAGTCTTTTCCGAAGTGACAGTTCTCTCCTGAAAAGGTGGATATAACGACTCTCCCGGAGCGTGGATGCCTGAATAATCGTGGGTGGCATGCAAGGGACGATAGATAGGAAACTAGATGGGTGGTGTCGGTTTCTGAGTGCCCTGGGATGGACCTAGGTGATAGCACTGAGAATGGGAAACATGTACAGAACATGGTAGGCCGAACATACGTCATATCAAAGCTCAGGAGGAGCTTGAATTCATTACTGTTCGACAAGCGTTCGGAAGCTTTGAAGCAGTCCAACACACGATCTTTTTGCCATTCCTCGACTCCTACATTCAGAACGAAACCATCTCTGGGAGTGACAAGCAGTTAACAGGCTCAGAAAAATACGTAAAAGTGACAACGCACAGCTCGTTTGCACTCGCAAGTTCTAGATCTTCAAGCCAGTCTTGTTCACTATATGGCTGTGCACATTCCTTTCTCAGATGAAATCCAGGATGTTCGAGGAGTATTCAACACACATATGTATTTCCAACTATGAAACTTGAAATTTCAGGTTCCGTTGCAATCTGGTTTCTGAAAGCCAATACATACTGAGCGAAAACAAACTTTTCTTGCGTTCTTATGCGACGTTTGTCCTGCTTTCCTACCCTAGATATAAAGAATCCCGATCCCATCGTAATGAAAGTCCGTAGGAAGCTTGTTAATGCGTCACTTTGTGAGAGAAGTCAGGAAGGACGTTGATTGAATATGCAAACAAAGATTAAATAAACAAAGACGAACATGATGCGACAGTAATTTCAGCAAACCACGGCTTGTGGCATCACAAAACAGGAGGCGAGGTGTCCGATTGAGTGCATTAATCAATCTTTCAGTGAGCATTCCCATGACATGGGTACACTTCTCTCTCAGAAATGACATAGTCCTGTTCTCAATCACATAATTACATGATATAGATAAGAGCACAAGGTAAGGAATGTAAAACCAAGTCAGAAGCAATCGACATTTAATTTATCGGGGTACCAATCGAGGTACATATTTATGAAGATCAGTTCTCTAAGATCTAAAAATGAGGGTTGACGAGCAGGAGGGTCAATCATGCTTAAGTCTTCTACGAGATTCATGAGACTCTGAAGCCATCAACATATAAGTGATTTTCCCAACGGTACGCACTCAGTACCACAACCAAGGAGCATTCCCTTCCCCATATCCAGGACATCTGCTAACCACCTTGCCAAATTCAAATTCACCATGATGCTCTGATCCCCCTTGGACCTTAATTTCCACTGTTCTTATCTCTCGAATAAGGATGGTATGATCCTGGATAAGGTTGACCTGATCGAGAATGCGCATGCGATTGGTCCGGTTCAGGTGCTCCCAGCGAGGTCGACAAGGAAAAAGGTCTTGAGGCCCCTGGTCGGGGAACGTGAGATGGCATCATAGAGCTGCCAGGAGGAAACGTCGGAGGATAGGCATATTGATAGCCAGGACCTATTGTTGGCGATTGATTATACCTTGTCGGTTGTCCAGAATGGATTGTCGGGTTCATCGCCTGTCTTGATCTCCAACGATTCTTCTTCCACCTGATCTCTCCTGCCGCATTCTGTAGTTGTACCACTGATTCGTTGTCCTTCATCCACTGATTTTCTTCCTTAAACCAAGTCTTAGAAGCCAGACTGTCGACGAATTCTTTGACATTCAATATTTTTGGTAGAGCATCCGCTGGCCACTGTAAGGTGTTTGGACCATGTTTTCGTTCTTCCCTCCCACTGACCCTCTGGAATTGGATAAGTAAAACAGTTTCGTTGAGGAAAGGTCTCTGGGATCTGCCTTTGCCAGACGTCACCATCTTGAACCCATATAAATGGATGGAACGATGTTAATATTTCAGAAACGCACCTGGACAGCCATCTTATTCTTCTCCTCGATGATATCATGTATCTTTACCTGTGTGGTAGGACAATCAGTCGATATCCAATCCTATTGTTGGAAAGATGCCTATAGGCCTTGAGACGAGTGACTTACATTCCAATCGACAAACATGTCCGTGATGCTATCCAAATACCGAAAATACTGGTCGTAATTCACAACGGGCCGCTGTAGGCTTGAGGGCAGAGTCGTATGCACAAGTTTGGGATCGAAAACTTCGGTGATCGCGTCAAAGTCCATAGCATTCATAGCAGATGTATATTTAAAAAGGGCAGTCAGGTACGGAGATTGTTCCCTAGGTGCGATATATCCCTCATTCTCTGGTTCAAAGCCGCGTTGGACACGGGGCCCGGGGTGCGATGGGTTCATGCAGATGAAGGAGGGAGAGGCGTAAGGGAGAGGAAGGAAGTGGAAAGGGCTAGACGCTTTTTAAAGGCTGTCATTGATAGGTCATTGTCACGATCTTTATCGATCGAGCCATGTGGGGATACGAGAACCAATGGCAGCACAGTCCAGTGATGATGTCATGGCACGTGGTTTGAATTTCAAATAACATACACTTTCTCTTCTTTTAGCTTATAGTCCTCCAGTTCTTTGAAATAGTCCCGAATAGCTTCTCGCCTGCTGTCCATCTACAGTTGATCAGCGGACACTACTATTTAATTTTGAGAGCACATACCTCTATTGCACTAGGTTTCTCACATTTGCTAGCTTTATGGGACTTACGCTGCCGTTTCTCCCGGCATGGTTCAGTTTCCCCGGGTACATGCCTCTTCCGGCGCTTTAGAAGCCGATCTAGTAGTTTTCGAGTCGGTTCTGCAGGATCGCTTGGTGTATTGCTCTTGTTTATCCTCCCTCTCTTGGCCCTGGCTTTTCTCTGGTGGGGGACTGGTCGCTGCGCTTTCGTTCTTGAACGAAGCACACGACGAGGGAGACTTTCGATAGCCCCAATATCTTTGTTTCCATCAGAGCAAATTCCCACATAGGAACTACTTCGGTTCTGAGAAATAGTTCGAGTCTCACGGGTTTTCAGAGGCGAGGGAGAGCTCGGCAAAGACTCGGTATGCGGACTGAGTAGTATATTCTCCTTCTCTTTACCTTTGCCCTTGTCGGCAGTTGATCTCTGCTTCCGCTTGTGAGGTGTTTTTGGGGTGGCACAGGGTGATACAAACTCTCTTTCTGAGTCATTCAGTATGGCCGTGATATCTGGTTGAAAAAAAACAAGGGATGAAGCGGGAACTAGAACCAACCCTCCCGCTTCTCTTATCTCGGTGTAAGAGTTCTGTCGAGAACTTTGATCGCGTTGTGCTTTTAGTTCTTTCTCAACTGCAAAGAACCCGAATGGATCTGAATTTCGCGCCGGCTCCGGATCATCCGAAGCCAAAGGTATCTCTTCTTGTTCCACAGGGGCAACATCCTCCCAGATTTCAGGGTCTTGACGTGCTTTTGACGTGGGAAGGTCAAAAGACGCTGGGGAAGGAGGCGACGAAGGAGGCAGGGATGAAGGGAAAGATATTCGTGTGATAGGATTATGGACGGGATTAGGGGAGACAAGATAAGTTGAGGCTATCATGCCCACCCTATGCCTACCCTTCACTCGTCGTTCATCTGCACCAGAGAGCCGGTCTGGGTGAGAGGCCATAAGATCGGTGATATCCTGCAGTGGCTGTAGCTTTCGCTTCTCCCCTGTCAGGATCCCCTCCTGAACATGTTTTTTCTTGCCTTTCTCTTGACTGTTTTCATCCATATTCTGTTCTCGATCATCGCCGGATTCCTGATCATATTCACGATTCTCCTTCAACGATGAACCAGTATTTGTATTAACGTCGCTAAGTGAAGAATGACTTGTCTTGAGTCGACTCCAGTGCAGGCCCAGAGCTCGTATTGCAGATGCGTTGACATCACCCGCAGATGATGTTGCTGCTTGCCATTGCTGCCGTGTGATGTTCCGTGTCCGAGGCATTGCCCAAGGGTTCGATAATACAAAAATCTGATGCTGGTGTACCAAGAATGGCTTCAGAGACTAGACTGTTGCTATGTTTTCCAAGACGATCTATCCAAAACCAAAAAAAATTACCACAAAAGATGGAGTTGCTGAGTAGGCCGACCCCGCGTGGAAACGATAGTCAATCAACGTGTTATGTCATGTGATGTCCAAGTGTCTAACAACAAGTATCTAACATGCTCGAAGCAATATGAGTTGAGTAGCTAACCGAGTACAATAATCCCTTGTGGTCTAGACCTATGGAACAGCGATATGTAGCAACATGAAAAAATTTTCTATCCAAATAGGAATGTGCTTTATAGCAAATTTTGAAGATCTGGTTAGTGCGCGTGAGTAATAAGTAGAACATTAAACGGTTCCGTCCACTCGCTCAGCAAGATGCACCGAAACTACGAATAACACCATTAAGTTTGACATTGGTCTCTTCCCACTCGGCCTCCGGATCAGAGAGAGCAGTGATGGCACCACCAGCACCAACAGACCACTCTTCGTCACCGTTCTTGGAGTCATGAAGAAAGACGCTGCGGATTGTAACAGACCAGTCACCACCTCCGCCAGCACACCAATAGCCGAAGACGCCAGAGTATGGTCCACGCTCAAAGCCCTCAATACATTGGAGGAGCTCGACAGAACGCTTCTTGGGAGCACCGGTCATGGAACCTGTGGGAAGTCAATCTGAGTCATTCGGATATGAGAATTGGGTCAAGACATACCAGGAGGCAAGCTGCGCCTCAAAACCTCCCATCCCAGACTGTCATTAACTTCAACAGGAGTATCCTCAGGAAGCGAACCCTCGATAACAGAAACAAGCTGCCAGACAGTCTTGTACTCTTCAACGCTACAAAACTTGGAGCATTCAACTCGCTCACCAACAGCGTTGTGCAAATCATGGCGGATCAAGTCAACAATCATCAAGTTCTCAGCAACTTCCTTTCTGCTTCCAGCTAGCATACTCTCGGCAACTTCACGAGTGATATGGGGCATCTTGCGGACGGTACCTTTGATGGGGCGAAGCTGGAAGACGGCACCAGGAGAACGAGAATAAGAGAGGAAACGTTCAGGAGAAGAAGACAGGAAAGTAGTAGGGTGGAGACGAAGGTAACCAGCATGGGGGGCAGGGTTGGCATTGCGGAGGATCTTGTAACGATTCCACGTGGAGACGACATTCTCTTTTGGAACAGTGATATGGGTAAGGCCAGTCAAACAAAGCTCATAAGAATTACCGGAGAAGAGGTAATCCTTGCAGCGGTCAATATCCTCGATGTACTTGGTGTGGCTCGGGAATTTGACGGTGGCAGAACCCTCGGGAGCAACAGGAGCCTCAATAGCACCCTTGGGAAGGGCAGCTACTTGTTTTGCAGTTTCATGTACCCAGGAGTTGTCACCAGGGAGGAGGGACTGGACCCAGACTTGGTTACTGTTAACATCAACAACGATAGAACGGTCTACCCACACGAGGGAGAAATCGGGGTGGTTAGTGGCATTGTGTCCCTCTTTCCTAGGCACACCAACATTGAGACTCTCAAAACCGGCCTCAAAGGTGAGATACCCGGCAAAGCCACCCCAGAAGGGAACAGTTTTGTCACCACCTTCTACTTTGCGAGATTCGCGGTACTCGTCGAGGTAGGTCCAGATAGTCTTTCCAGTGAGATCGTGACACTCTTTAAGAGCATCAGTGGTAACTTCAACGTAGTTATCATGAATGAAGTGGGTGAAATGGGAGGTGCTCTCATTTAAACAACCGAGCATGGAAAACCGACCAGGGCTTACGGCACTATCGAGGAAAATGAAACGTTTAGAGTCATCATTAGCACCGAGGAACTCAGCGAGAGTGAGAACGTTGAGATTAGGAATATTGATAGTGGTATAGGTGACCTTGCCAAGGGACTTATTGAAAGCGTGAGTGGAATAACGTTGAGAGATGCGTGGCCAGATATCAGAGCCAAGGAGTTCCAGAGCAACCTCAGGCTTGAAAGCGGAGCGGTTGGCCGCATTCCAGTCCTGGGCAAGCTTCCAAAAGTTCTGTAAAACCCTGAGACCTCCCTCATCGGTCAAGACGGACTCAGGATGGTATTGGACGGCCCAGAAGGGTTTGGAAGTATGGCAGACACCCATGCAAATGTGACCGTTATCTTCATCTTCAGACCAAGCCAACTCTTCGATGTCTCCGCCCTCCTTGAGGGTAATGTAGAGAGAATGATAACAGACGGCCTTGATATCAGGAAGCCCGGCAAAAATCTCCTTGCCGTTATGATGGACAACAGAGACCTGACCGTGTTTCACAGTCTTCAGGCGGTGTATTTGACCACCGTATTCAACACTCAAGCTCTGTTGTCCTAAGCAGACGCCAAAGATGGGAACTGTGTCGCCCTTGGCAACTTTCCAGAGGTCGCGGACGACACCGATATCGGATGGGATAGTTGGAGAACCCGGACCAGGACCAACAACAATTGCAGAAAATCTTCTAATGACTGGAAGAATCTGTTCAATTGTGTGAGAGTCATTCTTGATTACATGAAGGATGGAGTCTGGGACGGCCTTCTTGATCAATGCCGCAAGGCTGAAGAGCTCGTCAGAATGTGTTGTTGAAAACTGGGAGGACGCGACTTACTTGAATGCAAATGAACAATAAGAGTCAATCAAGAGAATATTGTGCTTTGTCGCGGTCATTTTTACAATTAAGTGGACTGTGTATGAGTAAGATGAAATTTGAGAAGGGATGATGAAATTGGCTGAGAGTAATTCTCGTGCATATTATACGAAAATTGTCCACTGTTTCTTCAGAGAACAATAATCCGGCGACTTTGCATTCACGATACGGGTAGTGTCGTAAACGACAGAGAGCACAGTGCAACTAGATCAACAGGCGTTGAAGTTCCTTGTCTTATCCCAAATTACCATCTTCCCACGATCAAAATCTTGATAAGATCATATCTCCATTTATAGGCTGCTTCTTTCTGCAATAATGCTACGGAACAAATAGTCTCTTTCAATCCCTGAGAAAAATGCCTTCTTAGGCCCTTTTTAATTATTATAAACTTTCAGGAGCTGGGGACGCTGGGCTGATGCTTACCTCTGTCAATCGCTTGCTCCCATTACCTGAGCGCTTCTTCTTCTTCAGAGTCATATAGATTTATTTCCCTCTGACATGAGTAATCATGTCTTCTCTGTTGTAATCTACTCCTCCTGGCATAATGCTAGCCATAATACTATGAATGATCATAGAATGTGAAGAT